>Ga0265299_10000147_pt1 | contig 95489 bp, 89 predicted proteins | sample AusTroGonzalo_MG_4_FD_193485 | JGI IMG/M metagenome (GOLD analysis project Ga0265299, IMG submission 193485) | Bovine rumen microbial communities from tropical cattle in Woodstock, Queensland, Australia - Gonzalo_02 | ecosystem: Host-associated > Mammals > Digestive system > Stomach > Rumen ... | reverse complement strand
GCAAAGCATACGTTCGGTATGGCCAAATATATGGCCGACATGTTATTTGAACAGGGCATCCACATCGATGCTTCTGATCTAAATAACGAATAAAAAATAAAGAACGGGCCGCAATGGCCCGTTCTTTTTTATTTTCATTTCTTTTGTTACGCAATATTTTTATTTTGAAGAATATCTGATAATTGATCAACTGACACTTTTCTGATAATTGACATTGTCTGAGCACATGCTGTTGGTTCTGAAACAGTATCATTACCAAAGCTATTACAGATATTATCAAGATTGAATACATTGATTTCTCCTGCAACATCGGGTGCATCAGCAAGCAACTTTTCCAACTCTTCCTTTGCAGTAAGCATGAAAGTTTTGTATGTTGCTGGGTCTTCTTTAAGGTCCCCATAGATATTCTTCCATGAGAACTTATTGGATATCTCTTCACCCTTCTCATCAATGATCTTATAACCACGACGATCACCCTTGATGCGTCCTCTGTCTTCAAGGAATTTAACCAGTGTTCTGATGTTATCAGCACCATTGAGTCTCTTATCAACAATGATTCTGAATCCAAGACCGGTCTTAACATTACCAGATTCATTGGTAGAAACCTTTGTGGGTTCATAAAGAACTGTATTGCCTTCGAATCCATCAGTGTTGATATGATAACGAGAGTCATCCTTGATTTCACCAGTGAATGTCATGAGAGCAGAAGCATTATATTCAAGAACTCTACCACCAGAAATCTTGACATCCTTGTTACCATACTGGAACTGCTTCTTGGGACCCGCAAATGCAGTCATTGCAACATTTGCATTCTCGTGAGCAATTGTGATGAATATGATATTTGCTTCTTTCATCATAGGAAGTATATCAGAGATAACACCCTTAAGAGTCTTAGCATTCTGCATACCATCAGTATTAGAACGCATTTCTTTCTGTTTATCCCATTCTTTTTTATCACGCATATCATACTCTTTGGATATGACATCTGATATAGAATCACAGAAGATTACCGTCGGTGGCATCAACCATATCGGTTTGTTCTGATCATCAACTTCACCAGTATCTTTAAGAAGAACTGTTTTAGCGGACATCTTTCTCTCATAGATTTCTGTTACATAATTCTGCAGAGTATCGTATCCGATGGCACCATTCTTTATTGCATATCGAGGATACTCTCCTGTGAACCATGATTCAGGAAGCTTTGTAAGAGTCTTTGCTCTCTGAAGTGAGAGTCTGTTCTCAGCATCGATATGCACAATATTTCCATTATGAGCATATGCAATATTTGCACACATCTGCATGCCGAGTGTTGTTTTGAATGATTGTGTTGCTCCTGTAAGAACATCGAATGAGCCAGCTTGTAAACCAAGACAAATTCTCTGTTTTATTATTTTACCAGATTCATCTCTGACATTAACCCTATAACCAAGGGAATAATCTATAACAGATATACCGGTTGAGTAACAATAATCAACGAGGGTATTCTTTTCAAATACCTTCGATGTTCCTCCGTTGGATAATACTGTCATAAGATCAACGTCCTTGAGTTCTGCATCAAGCAAGCTCTGTTTCTTAGCAGCCATTATATCATTCCTTTCTAAAAGTTATTTTGGTATAATTATGTTGATTCCTCATCCGTTTCATATATACTTACAGTATTATCTGATAATACAATAGGGCCCTCACGGTTGTCAACAAGTTCTGCAAATACTGACAAATCTCCAATGTATTTAGTCTTCATAGGTTCTTCTTTTTGTTCTTCATGAATCACTTCAAGTTTTAAACCTTTAACACGTGAAAGTATGTCACCGGGGAACCACGTATCCTTGATCATATTCTCGCCATCTGTTTCTGGTGTATGATACATCTGGAAACCATTTGGATCGTGTAAAACTTTGACCTTAAAAGTGCCATAACATTTCCACTCATCTAAATGCTTTCTCTTAATATGGAATTTCACCAACACACCGGAATCATCGAGTGCTTTGAGAGCGCTCATATTAAAATTGTAATGTTTCTCTTTTGGTGTTGTGTCTTTAACAGTGTTACCATTATAATACTGCATACCGTCTTTCCATTTTGCAACATTATCTTCATGACGTTCTGTATCAATATCCGTTAACAGGAGAGGGAATGTTTCGTCACCATCTATGATACAGAAATTCTCGTTTAATGATAATTCCTCTATATGATCCTGGTCGTATATTTCATACTCCTCATTCCAATAAGCATAACCATGGAAGTCATCGGGGTTATGTTTAACGGAATCGATGAGCTTCAAAACCTCTGCATCTGACCAGTATGGAATGATCTCAATCTTACTGTTATCGAGATAACTACAAGAGATTGAAACAACTTTGTGTGTATACTGCTCGTGCACAAATGTACCACTTACAAATACAAATGTAAGATTACCACCAGATGCTTCGATACATATACCAACTCTACCATCACAGTTGTCAATACCTTTACCTTTCTCATCTCCGTTGAACTTTACCAAATAAGGAAGTCCTTCACGGTAGAATGAGGTATCAAGCGTTTTCATTGTGATAATGCGTTTGTAATCCTTGTATCTTTTCTTTGGTCTATCCAACATTATTATTTCCTCCAATCAAATTATGTATAACAGGCTTCCTTGTGCGCTTGTTTAATGATTTCATCTGAGACAATCCATCTGAATGTTGCATGTAATATCTCTTCCTCAGTTGGTTCCCAATGTCCGAGGAATTCGGCATGATATACTGCTTGATGAAACATGTCAATATTGACCAAATCACCGAATTTATATGAGAACATACAGTTGATTTCTTTTTCTTTAACTTTGAAAACAAAGAAGGTTTCCTTATCTTCTTCATCAACAGTTTTGAATCCGATATATAGTTTATTTTTATTATTCAAAATTCTGTCATCACCATAGAAATCAATATTAATATTACCTCTGTCATTGAAAGTTATTTTAGAAATGGTGATTCTATGTTCACCATCCATATCGAATTCAGGATTTTCTTTCAGATAATCTTCGAGAGTTTTATCAGCATTGATGATCATATTTTTCAGCTTGCTGATATGGTCGTCTGAGAAACCCTTGGATGTGTGATCAGGTATAGTTCTACAAGACAATCCATCTATAGTAGTTCTCCAAATCAATCCATCATTAATAACGAATACAGGATTATGTATATTATCTAAGCAGATCTTAAATTCTTTCACATTCTTTATTGTTGAATCGGTGATTGCATAGATGTATACAAGTCTTGGATCATCATCAGAAGCACGAACTTCTTTCGGAGGCGATAACTCATATCTCTGAGCATAGCCATCCTCTCTGCCTCCACCGACAGTTTTGTACCAAACTTCTCTATCGGTTTTGATACTCTCCATCCAGATCTTGACGATCTGTTCAAGTTTATAAAATGAAATCACTTATTTACCTCCTCTACTAGACGTTTGATACTCCAATGGCCATCTATATATTCCTTTAATGGAATTTCAACAATCTCGGTTTCATTCTCATAGTTTATATGTGTTCCGAGCTTCATCACCTTGAGAGTATTTTCATCTACACTAACCATGATACCATTGAAGTCATAGCCATCCATTCTATGTTTATGAACATGATATGCCAAACCGCGTTGGAAATATTTTTGATCGAATTTTGCAACGTTCACAACCTTGAGATTATTTCTCCATTCATCATATGAATTATCAACAGTTGTACCTGTGTCAATCGATTCTTTTTCAAGTTTATCGTTAATAATATTATCAACCTCTCTTTCAGAATTTTCAACATCTTTTTCTAACGGAATTTCGTTAAAACCTGAATCTATCACACCTATTCCTCCTCCAAACTTTCATTTTTTGATATTCCTCGATCATTTATCCCCTTCCTTGGGTATTGTCCATCGATAAGATATTTGTGATATGCTTCCAGACCATACTTTTTGAGTATGTCTTCAAGTGTTGTTAAGAATACATAAGAATCTCCATATATTTGAGCATCATATTCCGCTTTATCTTTAATATCATTCGGGATATTATTTTTGCGATCATCAATGTCAAACCCTCCAGTATCCAGATATAAATCATCGTCAATAAGTCCGCCAAATGCGGCATTAAATTCCGATACAATTACACCATCAATTTCATCAAGTATTTCCTGTTCGAGCTCACATGCTTCATCACGTCTCTTTTTGATATATTTTCTGATATTAACAATTGGATGTGAAGAGGGAGCATCGCTCCATACATCGGTTGGGAGTAATGCTTTGTACCATACTCCACGTTCATGACATTTATAGTCTTCCACAGTATGGATGTCGAATGTTTCAACATATTCACCAGGAACAAGATTGGTTGATTCATTACTATCTATCGAAATGAACTTCATTTCATAAGGACTCATTGATGCGAGGATACCAGCATAGTATTCGCAACAACGAGCACTCTTTCTGATGAGATATGGATGTCCAACTTTAAAGAATGATGTGTCGAAAGGCATGTAACATACCTTTACCCATTCGAGCTTTTCCATATATACTGTATGACAAGCATCATGCCCTTCTTCTACAGAATATACGTTTACAGATTTTGCTGTTGCGATATCCGTCGGATCGAGTATACATCTGATTCCAGAAACACATGATTTGAACCATAGACGTTCATAACCCTCATCTTCAATATTCACTGGTTCGGAACAATACTTCTCGAATATAAATCTTGGAAGATCTTCTTCAGCAATGTTCTCACCAGAGATGCCGAGATCTATGGCATACGTTTGACCAACCACAAATATTCGATTGATAAAAATCTGTGTATCAGCAGTTTGTTTTACCATTTTAAAAAGTTTCATTATTTATCCTCCCTATTGATTTTTGATTCATAGTCTTTTACCTCCTCTGACACATCTATATCATATTTATCCTTGACATACTCTATCAAAGCGGGTATTGGTTCTACAATAGCTTGTGGTGTTCTATCCTCAATATGTTTATCAATATCCTCATTCGTAACTCGTTCGGACATTATCTGGTATTTCAAGAATTGATTCTTTTTATAAGCATTCATGATAGCATGATACTCAACAAGATCATCGTTTTTACAATGAATGATGAATCTATGTGGATTTGTTATATCTTTCGATACAGCTTCTCGTAATTCATCTGGTGAATACACATCATGTGTTTCAAATATCATAGCTATCTCATTCGGAATTGTTTCAACTTCGAATTTATCGTTACAGAAGAAGAACACTCTTGATGTATCTTCACCATATTGCCAACGCAACCAAGGTCCTGTATAGAACGTGTTATTTCCAAAGTCAGTATAACCATGATAATGCCCAAATACACATATCTTAGAAATACTTCCAAGTTGTTCAACCGAATGAAGTATCTCATATTGTGTTGATTTACATGGTTCATTTGTTGTTGATGATATTGGTCCATGCCCAACAATGATGTCATACTTCTCAGAAAATGCTTGTGAGTAATCTATATCACCGTATTCTTGTGGTAAATATAACACAGTCACACCGTTGGTCAATGTTCCTTTACATGCAGACTTTGTATAAAAGATATTCACATTTGGAAGTTTCTCCAATAATGGTAAGAATATCTCATACTGTTCATTGTCATGTGTATATGTGCCATGTATGAAATGTACGGGTACATGCTGTTTACCATTTCTTCCACAATTATTACATACAAGATTCACCAAAAATACTGATGCAAATTTGGCTTCTTCTATTGTAAGTTTGTGATCAAACAAATCACCTACTACAAATATACAATGACATTCTTCTTTATGTTTCTTAATGAGATCGAAGAATTTATCTAACGACTTTAAGAAGTCTATTTGTGGTAATTTCACTCCAAGATGGAGATCTCCTATAAAAGCATACATAAGTTATTCCTCCAGAAAATATTGTTGTTTATACGTTCTCTGGAAGAGACACATTAATTCTCATGATGTCCGTTGAGCCATGCTTCGGTATCATCCTCAATAATATCATACTTTTCAAGAATCTTTTTCTTTTCATATTTACTTCTCATTGAAGATATCTTTTGATATATACCGTATCCTATAAGTGCAATTGCTATCAATGCTCCGATCAGTAAGATAGTTAACACAGTAACCATTGTTTCTTGAGCAGGTGTTCTGAATACTTTGGGAGTATTGTAATAATCAACGAATTGATCGATAATCCATCCTATCATAATTAAAACCTCTTTATCTTTTTAAACTCAGCATCTTCATAATGCAATTTAATATGATCCTCACACGTTAATCCAACTGCTGTATCAGCAGCATATTCCAATGGAAGATTGAAATACTTTTTGAGATACATCTCATCATGTGGAGTATTCTCGTATTCAAGATTCAAAAGATCCAACTTTTCTCTGTTTCTTTTGTTTGCCTCAGAATACATATCTTGTGCTTTACAAGCATCACATCCGGCTTTCTCATAGAAAGCATTGTTTGATATACAATGACCCATCTCATGACGTAATGACATCTTTGATTTATCAACAACATGATCAAATCCACCGGGTCCTACAACGAGTAATGCTTCTATCAGAACCTCATCTGCAACATAGACAAATTGAAATGATTCACCACTTTCGAAGAAACCAAGATGCTGTGTTGTCATATAATTTTCTGCGGAAATAAATCCTTTAACATGTTTCAAAAAACCCTTTGTCATTCTAAGACGTGGATGATGCTTCTTGACAGCTTCGTAAAACACTTCAAGAAACTGATCATGCCTTGCTATTACCAATGGAACATTACTGACATTTTTATCATTGAATTCTTCTTTCAATGTTTTCCAATATTCCAATAAGATATCTATCAGCTTATTGAAAGCCTCTTCAACCGTCATTGTTTTTACAATTTCATTCATATAATACATCCTCCTGAGATAAATAGTTGATAGATTGTTATGCCTATCATGAATATAATATATCTGTTAAAATAAGAAAAAAGAACCCCCGAAGGGGTTCTTAAATCATCATGCTTTTTCATTATACCTGTTTGTATAAACAAGCTCTCTGATACGAGATTCATACTTCTCGACTGTTTCATTCTTTTTCTTTTTATGATTCTGCTTTGCAATCTGAATCTTATCATTGTACGAAAGGAGTCCTACTGCACATGAACGTGTTTTTCTTTCAGCGATGCCAACACCTCTGAAATCATTCTGAAGCTCGGCGATGTATTCCTGGGAGGGATACTGTTTAGCGGTGATGTAATAATTGAGAACTCTTTCGATCACATATCTCGTCTCGTTTCTGTCGATGACTCTATACTGATCTTTGAACTTTGCAGTCCATGGAACGATGAAATCTTCGACAATTGTTTTATATGCGACACGAGCAACATCTATTTCACCATTTTTATTATTGATAGTGAAATAATTGGTATTAATATTTTCTGATGTTATTGCTTTAATCAGTCTATCACATAACTGATTGAACTCCATTGCTGGTGAATAGGATATACCTATTTTATCAAGATTCTCCATCATCAATGTTTTAGCCTTTTGAAGACCTGCAACTGTTGATGTTTTGATACCAACAGATTCAGCCAATTCATCTAAAATATTATATGCAGCATATCTTGATATCTTCTTTTTTGAATTTTTAATCGGTGATGTATCGAAGTTTATAACATCTCTCAATGGCATTGTTCTGGTATCAACACTACTGAAAACAGCATTCTCGGAAATTAACCATCTAAGATACTCTCTTCTTACAGAAAGATCATTATTAACCTCATACAGATATCTGTCAATGTCTTCGGCAGATGCATCCTGATGTTGCATCATTATTGTTGATTTTTTGACATTTGGAATTAACTTAGGGATGTTTCCAGAGTATTCCAGTTCTGATATAGCATAACCATCACATGCCATCTCAGGCATGATATACTGTCTTGATGAAACACCACACTGCACTTTGTCCAACCATATAGAAGGTTTCGTAGTATCAATAAAACCTTTCTTGAGGAATATGCGTCCGACCTCATGATAGAAATCAAATAGAAGTTCTTTAAGAGGTCTTGCGGGATTGACGACATGAACCAACCATTCACCAGTAGTAGCATAGTATTCGGTATCAAGATAACTGCGTTCTGCATCGTTATCAATTTGAACGAATACATTGGTTCCTCGAATATTTGCGGTCATTTTTTCCGAATCATAACCAATTCCGGCATAAAATCTTTCGAGATTACTGTTGTACGTTGTTGACATTGCTAATTCCTCCTCAATATTGATGATTCATGAATCATCTTATTCATTATAAGTATATATGTGTGTTTTAAAAAATAAAAAAAGAGCGGGTTAGACCCGCTCTATGAATTCGTGATTGATGACTTCTATGTGTCTATCACACAATTCATCAAACCCATCATTGTGGGATATGATTATTGCTGTGATCATGGGATTGTTGTTGAGTTTCGTTCTGAACGCTTCTACTGCCAATCCCTTGGTTTCATCATCAAGATTTGATGTGATCTCATCCATGATGAATAATCTGTTGGGATTGTGTTCCATCTCGATTAATGTTCTTATGATATTGATTCTCTGTTTCTGACCGGATGAGATCTTACAACCTCTCTCACCAATCTGAGTATCAAATCCATTCTTTAATCCTCTGAACCAACTGATCATACCCAGCTTCTCCAGGTAGTATACTAAATCCGCATCAGTTAATTCATAAGGATTATCAAAGAGAATGTTGTTTCTCAATGTATCAGACAAACATTCTGTTTCCTGCCATACGTAGTATACATTTGTGACAGGGACCGTTCCTATTGTCGGTTCGATTCCTCTGGCTAACAGATTAGCCAATGAGGATTTACCCTCGCCACTAACACCCGTAACGAGGATTCTGTCACCTCTCTCGATACAGAGTTTGTCAATGTTGAATTTGATTGAATCCTTGCCATAATCGAACCAAACATCGTTTAATGTTAATCCAACGAAGTCTTCTTCGACTTCCTTATCATCACCTTTGAGATCCTTAATGACATCTTTTTGAGCTTTCAGTTCTAACATAGCTTCAATAAGATTTATTAAGTTACCTCTAACATTATTCAATGTCCATGATGATAATAATATGAGGGCAATGAGCTCGATGTTGTTTCTGGCTAGATACACACATAATACTGTTGGTGCCATTCCAGCAATATCAACTAGTCGGAAATATAACACCTGTCCAGGCCGTAACATTGCATCCCACGTTTCATTCTGACATTTTCTGAGTCTGTTGATAGCAAACTTCTTCTGACCCAAATACTTTAATGTCTTTGAGTTCATAAAGTTATCTACCGTAACTTCCTGTAGTATTGCTTTCTGAGCTTTCTGTTCGTTATTGAACCCAAACAGCTTATCAGATATTAATGCCAAGAATGTACCGATTGCTACAGATGTCATTGATATTGCCACCATTCTCCAATCAACCAACGCTTCCTTATACATAAGGACTGCAAATGGTGCAACGGCAGGTATCATCCATATCAGATACGACACCATGTTTGCCTTTAATGCAGCAAGATCCTTTACTGCATCGAATACCTTACCTGTCGATACCTTCTGGATTGCTGTCATCTTTGATGATAATACCTGATCAAGATACTTTATATGGTATCTGTTGATTGCTTTGTTCTTGTATGTTTTCAAAGCAGTCTTGTCGAAGAAGTTAGCCACAACGACAGCCGCGTAGCAAAGTGTTGCTATAAACAACACCTTCATTGAGAATCCTCTTGTTAAGGATGCTTCGGCGATGTTAGACTGTGATACGGCAACGCCGTCGAGTATGTTTGCCAATATTAAAAACATCAATAATATTGGCTCGGGGATTGCTCCTAAAAAGTTTGAGATTTTCTTTCTCATGCAGATTCCTCCTTAAAAAATTCATACGAGATATGAAGACGTATTTCCTCTTTTCTCATATTAATAATATATATATGAAGCATCAGAATGAAAGAAAAAAGAACGGGCCCACATGGGGCCCGAGATAAGAAGAGATGAAGTTTGGATTTTTGATTCCGCTTGTGATAGTAGAACCGCGGATGGTTTCTGGGGAGGGATTTGAACCCCCGATCATGGAGTCAAAGTCCATTATCTTAACCGCTTGATTACCCAGAAATATGTATGGGTGATGTCATTATTACACATCACCCATGTTTGTTACTTGTGAGAATAAGTGAAGAGTACAATTTATTTATATAGCCCAGATCATCTTGTGGGCTCCATATTTTTGGAAATATGTATTTGGAGATCGAAGTAACTCTTCTGACTGCTTCACAAATAATTTTTAATCAGGTGAACAACATGGATTGGGATCCTGATTTATTTTGTCTGTTTTATTATGTTTTGCTTCGATGTCATCCCACTGCTTGATGTATTCTGCAGCGAACGAGATTTCCTTACCAGTCCAACCAGTAAGCATAGCACATCTGTAGCTCATAGATGGTATGAGTACGTTGTTATAGCCAGCTGTCTGAACAGAGAATACATTAACTTTGGGATTTACACGCTTTCTGTATTCAAGAATTAACTTGTATACATTAATCATGGAACTGAGACTGTATGAATGCCATCTCTTTGAACGATCATCCCAGTATCTACCACGACCTCCAGAGAAGCCGTAAGCTTCACGATACTCAGTCTGATCCCTTCCCGTACCATACAGACCACCTGTACCAGCCTGCATATCGGAGAAGATGAAGATGTTATCATAAACAGTCTTGTGCTCGAGAGCGTCCTTGAAGAACTTCCAGATTCCTCCTTCGGTTCCACCACCGACATCGCTCATACCATCGGCATCAATGTCCTTTGCTTGAGAAAGAACACCGTTACGATGGCTGATTGGGAATACCTTATAGATATCACCAAACTTAACAACCCATCCTTCATCAGAGCACTGAGCTGCGATTACAGATGAGAGGTTGTCGATGTTAGCAACTTTTGTAGTACCATACTCAGAAGTGAGAGCACCCCAGGCAGAACCACTGTTATCAGAGAGACATACTGTCTTACCCTTGAGCTTAGGCATGTTCTCGACAGAGATGTCGATGCATTCCTCAAGCTTATCAAGGATGTATGTTTGATGGTTTATACCACGTGCCTCACGGATAGTTCTCCAAGCAGACTCGTATCTGAAGGGGAACTGTTTACCAGTAAGAACGCCGTCCTTGAGATCTTCCATATATGCCTTACAGAGCTCAAGATCATCGATCTCCGTGAAGACATTACGGATGTTTCTGAGAAGAGCCATGTGACCAAGCTTCGTAGTAGCAAGGATTTCCTTCCAAGACATACCACGAGACTTCTTCTGTTCCCATGTTTCCTCATCATCCTTAATCTCAACCTTACCAGTTCTCATCAACTCATCAAGTACAGGAGAGTTTGCATGAGTAAGACGAACTGCATTGATCATTCCGATCTCTGCGTTCTTGTACTTATTAACCTGGTATCTACCGAGATTAGAGAGTTTATCAGCAAGACTTCTCTTGAGTATAGATGGCATGTTAGCCTTGTCACCGTTGTTGATGAACAGGTAGTAAGCACACTGAGAAGCGGGTTCATCCGCTCTCATCATTACTTTAGCATTATACTCATTGAACTTGCCGGGGTTCAGTTCAGACCATTCTTTCCTCTTGGGATGAATAGCAGCACGAACCATGATTACCTGAGGATTCAACCTCATGTAGTAATCTTTTCTTAATTCACAAGCAAGCTTGAGTACGGCCTCGAAGTCGTAATCGAGTGCAGCATCAATTGCTTCTGTGAATATCTGTGTTGTTGTTTTGTTCTTCTCTTCTACAAAGAGAGCATCTTCAATGATCTCATCAAAGGGATCGAATGCAGCATCTGTGATGTTCGCTCTGTAGTATGATGGCTCACCAAAGATACTTGATGCAGCAATCATCTTGAGTGTCTGAATTGGATCAAGTTTATAGGATGTTCCACCCATAAAGTTCTTGACCATTTCCTTGGGTTTGAGCTTCTGGTTTTCAACCATCTTGGAAGCTACTTTTGAAATTCTGCTCATAATATTTCCTCCTTTAATAATATTATGGAATTAACAATTATCCGAGAATTGTTATTCGGTCGCCTGACGATACCAACACGTCGTCACACCCCAGAGGAATGTGCCAGGATTCGAACCCGTTCGCCCAAAAAGATTTAAAATTGTCTTGTAGATGAAGTAACCGAATAGACTGCTTCGAAAAAATTGTTATGGTGGATGAGGTAGGAGTCGAACCTACGCTGTTTCTAATGTCACGGATTTACAGTCCGCTGCCTTCGCCAACTGGGCATACTCATCCATAGCTGTGGGGTCAGATGAAAGAAAGGTGGTGAACACCTGACCCCACGAAAGGATGTTGTTTGGCAACATGGGACGTTGCCATGGTATGATATTACGTAATGAGAATGTTGATACGGCGTACTAAACCATTATGCAATGGCCCGGCGGGACTTGAACCCGCATGCTCTTTTCGAGCGAAAGATTATAAGTCTTTTGAGTATGCCAATTTCTCCACGAAGTATCCGTATCATCTGCTTCATTATAATAATATCATTGGCGCCTAGAGTAGGACTTGAACCTACGGCCCACTGGTTAACGGCCAGTTGCTCTACCGTCTGAGCTATCCAGGCGTATGGTGCCGTTGACGGGACTTGAACCCGTATGAGTTTCCTCGAGGGATTTTAATATCAATGGTCCGGCCTAAGAGAATCGAACTCTTACGTCACAAAGGACATCGGTGCTTAAAACCGATGTGTCTACCAGTTCCACCAAGGCCGGACATTAATTACAATCGTCCCAATTGTCTAAGTCTTCCATACCTAGAAGAACATTCTCTCGAACAGGATATTATTCTTGATATTCCTCTATTCAGATCAATATAGTATCTCTGTTGCTCTGTTGGTGTCCATATAAATTGTCTACCACAAACTTGACATGTCTGTATCATTGGTTGGTATTTTCGTGGATTATGAAGTCTTGTGTGATCCGAACGACTTATGACCTCAAGATTACTGTCCCAATTATGATATTTATTCTCATCTTTATGATGAACGATGCAACCTGGATAATAGTCTGGATCAAATGTCATTGATATAGCTTGATGGACCCCTATTATATGTGGATTACCATTCAAATCTCTGGCATATATGGTATCATACTGATTATCATAATGATATGGACTAATCTGATTCCCTTGATTATCATAAACCATGCCGAGCCTGTTTATATATCTATCCTGATATCCTGGTATAGGTCTTGGATAGAAATCATAAGTTGTCATAAAATCATTGAATACTTTATATAAGTCATCCATATTATCACTTCCTCGCGAAATATGTTGTATTCCTATTCCACCACAGCGGCAAATTGGGGCGGAGTGTTGGATTCGAACCAACGACATCGGAGTCCTGATCTCATAAATATTGAAGTAACCCATACTACTGCTCCAGCAAGCTGGGAAAAATGTACGAGTGTCTTAAACATTGTTTTCGCGCTCTACCAACTGAGCTAACTCCGCCATGAATAAATATAAAAGTATGGTGACCCCGGGCAGAGTTGAACTGCCGACTCCTCCGTGAAAGGGAGATGTCTTAACCGCTTGACCACGGGGCCACTTGGGTATCACATGCTAACAAACTCGAGCACCTTGACAAACTCGAACATATGATACCCTTCGCAATAATCACATTCAAAACACTGTGGGGGTGAGAGATAGATGACCCAGGCATCTATTATGGTATCATGCAGAAAGGAACGAGGTCCCTGAACAAAAACCTCTAACAGATCATGATACATATTAAACCAATAACCCGCCGTCAATACCAGTTATCGGTTCATAAGGTAATGAATGTGATTTTGGTGGAACTTATAGGATTCGAACCTATGGTCCTCGAGTTATGAGCTCGATGCCTTAACCAACTTGGCCAAAGTTCCATTAAGCGTTGTGAGAATATTAGCACGGTACAAACCCTTGACGGGTCGAGTTGGATTTGAACCAACGTAGATGATGTTGCAGATCATTGTCTTAACCGCTTGACTATCGAAGTAACCGTACTGACTGCTTCACAACGTCATTGGTGAGGGAGGACGGGACTCGAACCCGCATAGCTTTTGCAAAGCGTTAGATTTACTGTCTAATTCCGAAGTAACCGTTACCAACCGCATCAGATTAATCTGAGAATACTGACAACGGGTTTTAACCAATTTGGATACTCCCTCATATTACATAATAATTATATGTATTTGAAAATAATAAATAATAGGATCATGTCATAAGGTAGATGCCGAACTCGAATCGACGACCCCCTTTTCATATGATGTGTAGATATCGTCAATCATATTACTTCAGTGCTCTAACCATCTGAGCTAATCGCCCAAATGACATGATCATTGGTCCGGATGACAGGACTCGAACCTGCGGCATCTTGGTCCCAAACCAAGCACTCTACCAAACTGAGTTACATCCGGATATATTTGATTGCTGATGTTTTATGATAAACTATACACAACACATTGGGTAGAGCCTCTACCAAGATACCCGTGTACCCATCAGGGGGTTCTTCAGCAATCTAATATACTAATCTCACAAATGATTTACATGACCTATTGGTCAACACCGTTAGCTGTTATCCAGAGTGACGAGCTCCGAGTTCCATGAATGTGTTTCTCATGGCAGCATCCCTCTTTTTACGACGTATCGGTTTATCGTTCATGCCGGAGCACCAATACACCGTGTGAGATTATGAGTTTGAACTATGATTCGCTACTAACGATGTGGCCACCACTCGGACCAAGATCATCGCCGTCATAATGGGTTAGTTAATTCCCACACACCATCACGACTAGTAACCCATAATACCCGAAAGCTATATATCATTTCAAGACAATCGGGAGTCCTCAAGTGTGTTCAAAACTCTGTGAAAACAACTAAAGGGAGTTGTTTCCACTTTTGGGGCGGTATGACGCTACGGAGGATAAGGCCTGACAAGGGCGAACTAACCCGAACCTTATTAATTGAGCGTCATACCACTGGTATGATATCTGAAGGATCGTATGAGACTTGAACTCATCCGTCGAATAATTCAATATTCAAACGTTGCTATGAGATAAACTCAATTACCTCAACCGTTCTATTGGACCATCCATCAAATATCATTGGTGCCGATAGTGGGAGTCGAACCCACACGATGTTTCCATCAAAGGATTTTGAGTCCTTCACGTCTGCCTATTCCATCACATCGGCAAAGAACCGCAACATAGCACTTGCTTGCTGCGGTATTAGCTTGTTGACAGATAATTCTACAACGTGTTCAAACCACTCTGTCCATGGCCACGAGGTTTATATCAAACCCATCATGAACGTTGTTATTTCTCAAACAGATGCCGCATAAAAGCCGCCCTATTCATGATGGGTTGTGATAACAAAGGGGACTGCCGGCGGAGGTCAATCCTTGGCTCTGGAAGTAGCTCTTACTTGTCATCCAGTTAGCAACATTTTACCGGCAGTCCATTCAGCTTATTATTTCGGGCGCGTTGCTATCAGTGAGCCCGCCGCGGGAATACCATAACGCGTATGGCACACCCCAATTCTTTTTGCGGTCTGGAAACATGCCGACCGCTATCAAGGCCCGGTACTGGACCGGGTCATCCACCGGAGTGTTGCGTGCACACAACATGGTGGTATATTGCATCAGTAAGCTCGAGGACTTCGCGAAGAATTCCAACTCTCCCCTACTGATGTAATATATAGTACAATTTTCGGAATAATTATTATTCCAAATCGATAATATCAGCTTTATTTCCGAAATGATCCTGAGTAGTAGGTGTCATCAGAGCCCTTATTAAGGTGCTCAGAATACTCTCCAATACTATCGATTTCTTCAGGAGTTGGACAAATGTTGCTAAATAAGTCTTTGTACACCGAAGCTATTCTGGGCCATTCGACTTTTTCCATAGACATACCGACTGGTGGTTCTTTATCTTGACCGCGAACAGATGCAATATATGCATCAATGTTCTTTTTGTCTTCGGGGTGGAACAGAGGCTGGTCTTTGTCCAACATAAAGGATTTGCAATTTCCATCATGTCTACCGAAACGACACACAACTGCATATGGTCCGTTCCAATCCAGAAATACATCCGAACAGAATCTGCATATTATGCAGTCACCCGGTTTACATAAAGGAATTGGACACGGTTCCTGTTTAGATACCCATGGAAATCTGTATCCATGTTTCAATTTCCATTTAAGGTCTTTATGATGGTTGAAGAACCCACAGTTCTTCAGCCTCTTCTTTTTTATTCGTTTATTCATAACAGTTTTCCTCTTCCCATAAACGAATGGTATCCACAGTATTATTATAAATATTTTCAGCAAATTCGAAAACTGCATTTTCATTCTTTGCGAAATAATTACTGCGAACAACACATGACTGTGTATTCACAACACAACCATTCACGTCATGTTCTATTGTTTTCTCACGAAGTCTATTGATATACCCATCTATGGAATATATTTGGTGTATATCTCGTGATATACATTCATATTCTGGATCATTGGATCTATCATGGGAGAAATCAACTGCATAACACATAAATCCTTCACCAGAAGACTTGATGAACATGTATGCATCTTTGGGATGTGCATTGCATAAGGCAATTTCGTATGATGATAACTCAACCAGACATGATGAAGATGTATCATCTTCACCCACGACCACATCCAATGGAACCGCCGAGAATTTTACAAGATAATTTTTATCTCTGATCTCAACGAATTCCATCTGATAGATTGTATCGTCAACTTCTTTTGTCCAATTTATGTTTATCATCATTCATCCTCCTTAGAAATTCTAATCATTGTGATTGCGAGATCACGGAGTGCCTCGTCGGGTGTTTTACCGATGCCGTAAACTAATTTGCCGTTCTGACGGGCCGCCCTCAGTTCACCCCATGTGTGGGCGCATGTGACGTCATCTTCATGTATTCCAAATGGAGTATTTGATATATCAGAGTACCATGCGGTATATCTACCTCCAGAATATACCCCGCCATATCTGTCCTTGATTATACAGATCGGGTAAGTATCATCAAGAACTTCCTGGATTTCTTCCTCAGAAGGTTCATGAAGTTTTTTCTGGGGAATAATGAGCTGAATGATATCACCCCATTGATCTATATCCATGCACAATTTCGATGCAGTATTTGGTGATACGTATACCACATCTTTACATTCTTCGATAAGTGTGAACTTTTCAGAGTTCCACGTTACTCTGGGCGTGAGCTCCAAAATTGTTCCGTTTGTGGGATAACGAAATGTATATACCTTCACTCCTGCAGGTATGCGCAACCCAAGCGATGAATAATGACTGATAATTATCTCATCATCGGCCACAGCATCGGATGATAATGCTACCACTGACACCATATCTGTTGGAATTGATTTCAACGCCATGACACCTTTAAGATTCTCGGATTCTTCAGGCCATAACTCTTCCAGCTCAGTGACCATATTATTCTTGATGCAAAATGCAATCAAGAGTTTCTGGTCAATGATGTGGATCCCAAACTGTTTCAGTATTTCGACCTCAAGCTTACAGCCTCGGGATTTATCCCAGTCGCCATAAAGAATTATGTCGGTTGCTTTTCCAAGAAGTCCAATAGATCGACAGAATCTGTATAGATACTGTTCGTTGTTAGATCTGAAGTTTCCCCTAACATCATACGGATCGTCAGGAGTGAGTTGATTGATTAATTCAACATTATCAATCTTCTCACCGATGAACGCACTGAAGACTTTATGCAAAACCTTACGCTGTTTCTTCAGTTCTGTTTCGTCATAACCAGTGAATGGCTGACTGATGAAAAGTCTCCTCTTACTCATATTAATTCTCCTTTTGAAAGTTTATTTGGTATTGGTTATGCATATTAATAATATGCATGTGAGAATATCAAATAATAGGTGACTATCTCCTCCTGTAGAGATGAAGATTCATGAAATCTGTACCAGGATGAATCTTAAGAACAACGAGACTTATTTCATTGAAAGTTTCTCCAGTAATAGTTTTGATAGTTTCTCCATCAGGAATATCAATATGATATTCTGACCATTCTGGATATGATATCGTTTTCGTGAGATGCTCATTTGCCCATTCTGGTACCATGTGCATTATATATTTCTTTGCAGCAACTCTGCTGTTACCTCCACTAACATATGCTGTTGCATAAAGATCACGATCACGATACATCGATATGATATATGAATGAGTGTATGCCATTATTAATCCTCCTCATGACAAGATTCATTTACATCATTTACAATTGGCGGTATTACTTTCGGAACCTCGAAGTATTTGATTTCTTTATGTAATGCCTCAGCCCATTTGATTTCTTCCGTTGTTGAATCTCCAACATATCCACCTTTATTCACAACAAGGATAGCATCAGACATATCAATCATATCGCGATGAATATCAACCAACAGATCTTTGAGATCTGGGCGTTCTTCATTGGTGTAATAACAATGTGGCATTAACACTATCCATCCCATCTTCGTGTATTCTGAAGCGAGCTGATGGAACAGATCGCGGAAACGTGTTGAACCACAGAAAGTGATTATCTTTCTTTTACCATCTTTATTACTAATCATTTTTCTTCCTCCGCTCGTTTATCTTCCAAGCTGTCAGCCAAGTCTTTCAATTTATCAATGATCATAACAGCCATTGATTTTATTGTATCTTTATTTTCTTTGACATTGATCGTCACCAATAATGTTGCATCTTGATCAGGAAACAACATGAGTGTTGCTGCTATATATGCTTTTGATGAACCACTGAGATCGCCAACAAATGCAACCTTCATTTCTGGTATATCTCCATTCTTTGAATGATGGTTAACAAATTCAGCGATCTGATAACCTATGTTCAGTTCAGTATCATCCATTGTCCATTTTTCAATTGTAATGACAGCGTAATTTGCAAGACCCGTTTTAATTAACATTATTTTCCTCCTTACCATTCATTCACAGGCTTTTCCATAAACTCTGTTATGCCATAGACCATTTGAAACAGACCACTTACGTTATCAAGATATCTTGATAAATCGTTCAGATATAATTTGATCAGTTTGCTATGTTTACCTTCGTCATTTTCATATTCATATCTGTACAAAAATCTATCGTCTGTTATGAGGTGTATGAAAGTTAATTTCTCATTATGAATATCACCACGAGAATCTGTATTTGTTAGCTCATAAGGAGCATCAACGATACAATCTTTGTGAGCTTCATAAAATGCTTTATATTCTGCCAGTGAATAAAATTGATAATGCAGACTTTCTTCCGATAATACCTGTCGATCGGATTTAGTCGGCCATCTGTGTACAACATATCTGCGTTCTCCTTCAAAAGGATTTATCACACTTGCTTCTATTTCCCATATAGTGAAATCCCTTTTGTCATATACAATATTTCTATCAAACATGATTATCGTTCTCCTTTAATGTATTCTCATAATCATCAATGGATTGTTTGATGAAATCGAGTTTATCTTGAATGGTCTCATTATAATCAAACCACAGATTTATTTCATATATGGGATTATTGTCATTTGTGTCAAAGCCTTCCTCTTTTATAATACGATCATCTTTACCTGGTACGAACTTCCTAATGATTTTATCATATACACTGTATTCATTAACAAGTGATGAGAATGCTGCTTGTGGGATATCATTTTCACGAAATCTGATATATACTTTGAGGGCCTTCTTATTATTGTATATATTATAAAGATAATCCCATATCTGCATCGGCTGATTACATATTTCAGCAATCGTATTGAGTGAATCTATTATTATTGGTAAATCGGTATCAAAGAATTCGCCGTCTTCTTGAACTACTTTTCTGAAATTGTAATAGTATTCATTTTCACCAAGCATTTGAATAAACTTGAGTTGGAATATAATGGGATTACCTAAACTATCATGTTCAACAATACTAGATCTTTCTAGCAATTTAATATTCATTCTCATTTTCCTCCTTATCAAATCTTATAAGTGAATTTACAAATTCAGGTTCCTTTGAGAATATCGGTGTCTCAAATAAGCAATCCTTGAGATTGGGATCATTCTTAGGAAGTGTCAGAAATCCTCGTTTCTGATAATCAGGTAAATCATTCCAATTGACACCCTGTTCAGTAAACAGTTTATTCTGTAACTCATTGGATTTTATTCCATTAAGTTCTTTCTGGGAATAATACTGTTGAGCCAACAGATTGATTGAATTTCTTTCAGCATCCTGTTGACGATCAATAAGATAATTATTGACTTCCTCAAAGGGTAGGTTGAAACATCGCGAATCAAATCCAACATTCTCCATAATTGCTTTACGATAACGATCAGTCGTACCAATTGGAAGAAATGCTATGAATTGATTGAAAGATCTGTTAAATTCTGCGGTTGCCATCTTTGCTGATACCGACACAAGTTTTTGTACGTTATATCCAAACCATGCATCTGTATCAAGTTTCTTATAATCCTGAAGAACAAGTGATATTTCATCAGACTGACTATAACCAAGAACACACCCTTGGATATTATTCACAAGATATGATGTGACACCTTTCATAGTGATACCAAGGACTTCATCCAATGGTTTGTCGAAGTCTTTTGTGAATGTATGAAAAGCGACACCATCAAGTCTGATGATAACTGGTGTTCTTCTCATGAGATATGTTTGTGATACAGCTTCATACTGTTTCATTCTTTCATGTAAATTCATTTTAAACTTCCTTTCATATAAAATTAAACGGGGGCGTGATGCCCCCGTTTTTATTATTCACTCATACGTCCCAGACATACATCAGACCAATCGAGCAGCGGTAATGAAACCTTTTCTGTTACGTAGTTGGTCATGCATGAATAATGGAACTTGTCAAATTCCTGAACAATACCATCCTTCTTGGAACCAAGGAACAATGCATTCAGCTGATCTCCATCGAAGTCTGCATTGAATCCCGGGAGTGGTTCTGGAGGTAATGATATTGTATCATCATTTATCTTGAATCTACGGATCTTAAAGATACCGATTGATGCAAGATTGTTTGTGGGTTCACGGAGTATCATAACCCACTGTTCTTCATCAATTATCTCCTGTAGAATATCAACCACTTCGGGATGTATCTTATAATCCCTGACATAAAGATAGGCCTGTTCGAGAGTCATGTTGTATCTGACAGAGAGGATATGTGTAATCTTATACTGGAATGCAGTAATACACATGTAGATCGGAAGATCAACTTCATCCAAAGCAAGGGATATATCAAGTATGATAACCGCTCTTGCGGAGAATTTGAAAGTTCCTCCAACGATCTCAGATCTAACGAATCCATCTTTCTTGGATACTTCATTCTTGATCAGATGTTCGGTTGCGTCAATCCAGTAATTCTGAATATAATTCAAAGCCTGGATTGTTTCGATTGGTAATACCATATCCTTCAGCTTACACTGGATCGCAACAATCTGAGAGAACCATTTGTTTATCTTAGGATAGAACATCGTCTCTGATGTTTTCGACACAGGTCTGAAAGCCGTTGAGTATATCGGTATTTTAGATGTAAATACAGAATCCTTTTCATCCAAAAGGATTTGTAATTCATCAGATGTTTTCGCACACGATGTGACGATTTCTTCAAAGTTATTCCGGAAGTTATCATGTCCAAGACCTTCATAGATATATTTGGACTTAGGCACTTTCTTCCTTATTGCTTGAATATCATTGGCAGCAACTCTACCGGTCTTTCTGTTCTTCTTATTTTCAACGAAGTTAGTATCGTTTTCATTATAAGGAACTGATTGGTCGGATTTGTAGTTACCAAGTATATAGTTAAGCATGTTGGGTGAAATTACTCTCTTGAGCATATGATAATATATCGGAGATATTACCTTATGGGGTGATATATCAACCCAACCAGTATATCTGAAGTTGAGTGATCTGAGAGTGATTTCAGTCTTACATCTGGGGCATACACGACCTATTATGTCCTGACCGATAAATGCACCACAGTCACAACGATATTCAACATCCATGAATCTGGATGAGTTTATCAGTTGATCCACGTTGACCGGAGTATACTGATCTTCTTCATCATTAATAACGAAACCATTGTTTGTTATCATGTCGATGAGATATTCATTCTCCAGATTCATTCTTGTTAATTTGATACCCATGTGTCTCTTTACCTCCCTACAGTATTATCCTTTCATGACCTCAAAGAGTTCAACGATCATATCAAGAATTGATAATGTCATGTTTGCTGATTCATATACAAGAGGTGTATCAAGTAATGAATCATCATTGTGATTGACAATCGTGTATGACGACAATACACAATGCATGATACTCTCTACAAAGATATTTACATTCTTCTCAGAAAGCAGATATTCTTTGAGATTGTTGAGTTTAACAAACTTCTTGATTCCATTGATATCTTTCTGGGTGAGTGATCTTGTTGCTGATGATACAGTTTTACCCATCAATATATTTATGATGGGATTACTCATAGTATCTTCTTCGGATAATCCATAGATATCCATTACGAGATGTCTTACATAAAGAAGCAACAGATACTTCTGACGCATACTCAATGTGTTTGTGGATATTGAAGAATGGAACTTGTTGTACAGAACGGTGTCTATCAGTATCTTTGACAGATCATTCATCTGAGGTATGTGTTCAAGATAATAATCTACGGGACTTACATCTATCTCAAGTGCTATATGAGCGATAATAATATTCAAATCCTTAAGCATACAACAGTATTCACCTGGATTAAATGAACGAATCATTGAAATAGGTGAGTTCGAATTGATGTTATCGGACAAAAGCTGGGAAACATCATCAACATTTACAAGGGAATACCTCAGCTGTTTCTTTCTTGTAAGGAATGATGCTTGCATGATGATCGCTTTAATGAGACCTACACATGAATATGTTGGCCTCTTATTTATCTTATCCCACACTGATGCAAATGTGAGTTTGATAAGTCCATCACAGAGAAGTATTTTTCTCATAACATACTGCGTCGTTGTTGGTGCAGTAACACCTTCAACAGCCTGCATGTCATAGATGTTTGCATTTGATGAGATGCTCTGGATTACATTCTTATTGACGTAATTGTACAACAGAATGTACATGTTGGGATTTATCTGATTCATTGCATGAGTGAATGCACGGGCAAAAAGCTCATATAAATCCTTAGGTGAGTTACCAGTGGAGATGATGAAGTGTTCGATGAATATGTGCATGACTTTAATCATGAATGACACGATGTACATATCCCTCAGGAAATCGAGAGGGAACAGACCAACTGTATCATCACCAACATCATTCTCTTCAACCATCTTCTTTATCTTCTCCATTATTCTATCAGAGAAGAGTGTTTCATAAAGTTGGGTGTAGTATTCATCGAATGTCTCAACAGTGTATGTCTCTGAATCGGTGATATACTTTGCGATGAGCATATTTGTGATTAACTCATTATCATCGTCATACAAGGCGGTGAAGAAGTTTATCTGCTCACAAATATAATTCTGAAGATCATTTCTCTTTGCTCTGAGTTGGAAGATCCCTATTGCAGGGTCTATAACATCATTCGGAAAGAGTGCTTCAAAATTAATGAATATTTGAGATCCATTGTGACGAATGATTATGTCTTCAGGAATAGGTTCCCATTCGATGAAACGAGTCTTCTTATACTTTCTACCATGCAATCCAGTAGGAAATCCATTATAAGGATATTCCGTACCATGCTTGGTATTATACTCATATTTCTCGTCCGGGTCGTATGTGTATAAAAGTGTCTTGACGGTGGGCTCTTTCTTCGCCATGACGACTTTACCTCCCTCTTCTTTTAGTTGATTATACCAGCTGATATGATGCTTGTATATCTCAACAGAATATTTGGTTTTTCTTGTAATACCTTCTCGGTACCATCTTCGACAATCTTTGCAGTATATACATAGTCGTCACACACAACAACACAAACCGGTACATCTGTTTTCTTCAGATCACATAATGCTTTATATGACGCAGTGATGTATGTACAGTTCGGGTGTGCTTCTAAGAATTTAATGATATCTCCATGAATATATTGAACACCATCAAATCCATAAGACTTTGTTGCTTCTTCGGCTATAGGGGAATATTTTTCCGAATATATGTATAGACTGTCATGTTTGTCTTGATGGGATGCTTGGAATACTTTGTATGAGTATAACAATGATGGTTGCATTGCTAAAAAGGAACTCAACATCGTATCAGAATCAACATCAACATCATATGTCTTTTTCAGCCATACAGTGTAATCTTCATCTTCGCGATCAACGTAACTCGACAACACATCCTTCGCGGATGTGTCGTCAAGCTTTTTAGAAATTCCTTTACCACGGAAATATCGTGCAACGTTGAAACCTGTCATTGCAATAGTATCCTCATACTGCATTATCAATCCAGCATTACCGATACCACTGAGATCTACCATCTGTTATATGGGGAGATCGTCTGTCTCTTCCCCACCAACAGCCATGCCGAACTCTTCGGGATCGAGTTTGTTCACGAGTGCCTTTTTGTATGCAATCTTGAGATACTCTACGAATGTCTCAAATGTTGCATGAACGTTCTTATTACCACAAGCGATTGACTCGAATGTGATTGTTCTTGAACCGAGCTTCTGGGTATCGATTGTCATCTTGATCGAGTTACCCTGACCAACGATTGTGAGTTTATCAGAACCGCCGATCTTAGCAAGATTTATATTGAGACTACCGAGATCGGGTGTTGCATCGATTGCAGATACAAGTGCACGAACGAAATCCATGTTCATGAAGAAACGGGGAAGTTCATTCGGCATCTTCTGCTCGAATACGTTAGCACCTGTCGAGGGGTCCTTGCCTACAGCTGCCTTGATAGCAAGTATTGTCTTAACACCTGTATCAGAAACCCATACAGAAACATCGAGGATTCCATCGGAACCCCAGAGTTTACCGATCTTGAAGTTGGTCTTCTTCTTCTCACCAGACTGGTTGGAATTGTTGAAACTGTTATTGTTTGCAAAAGCCATAACAATTTCCTCCTTTCGATAATAGTAAATTTTAGTTCCTTTTTCGGAACATTTTATTATTCGTCATCATCTAATGATGCAAAATAATCATCTCTTATTGCCTGAATAGTCATGAAGATATTTGGAATATCTTTTTCATTCAAACCCAGAGCTTCTTCAAACTGATTGTCATCATCTTCATCTTCAACAGTGAATGTGTTGAACAGATCATCAGCCATGATTTCATCAAGTGAGTGATTAACACACATATCAACCAACTCTCCCATTACAAACAATTGGTTTTCAAGTGTATCGAAATCGTTTATCTCATTCGGTTCAATACTCAAAGACTGCTTCATTGTATCAAGTATTCCCCTGAGTTCAGAAAGAACATACTTTGCAACAATCTTCTTGAGTTCCGGTGGTGATGGCATATCCTCACCAAGATACATGCCGTATGTATCAATATAATCAAGAGCCTCCTGAAGATTATCCATGATATTCTGAATACCAGATTCCCATGCATAGGGCTCGATGAATGTGTTCTTCTTCAAGTCCTCAACATCTTCAATGAAATTATATGAAACACCAGCATACTGTTCAAAGAATTCGTATATACGACTCCACATGGACTATTCCACCTCCTTTCGATGTAAAGATATATGTCTTTATCATATAAATACCATACGTGCCGGTCTGAAACCTCCTGGAACATCCGCGATATATACATCGAATGCTTCGAGTAACTGTCTGAATGGCATTAACAGTTTATCTGTAGCATATTCAATATCTATAACGACACGTATCCATTCTGGTATTGAATGATAGTGTTCAGGTATACAGATATAGGGATCATTCTTTTCATCCTGATTATCGATTAATGATAATCTCAATATCTCTGCCGTTTGTGGATACTTATCTGCATTCTGTTTCAGTAAGTCAAATGACAATGGTACTACACGAACACGATCCATCGGAAGCATTTCTTCATCTGGCATTATATTATTCCAAACGATAGCTCCACGCATTTGTGCTGGTAATACCTTCGTTGGATCATATGCTGATATATCCTTTATTGACAATACTTTGTAATATGACGGGTCAGTACCTATCTCGTTCAAGAGTTTATTTCTTAAAGCATAGAATTCGTCAAGAACTCCTGATATCGATACAGTATTACCAGTCAATATATACTTATCATATATATCAAGCATTATGGGTTCGAGGAACTCTGCAGCATCACGTTTCTTAAATGATAAACCTGTTACTGCAATCTCATGAGGATTACGAGGATTACCTTCTTGAACAAACATAGATGATGCATACATCTTCTTTGCCAACAATGCCATTGATAAGAATGCAAATTCATTTTTGAATACAAACTTATCACGATAATATTTATCATTGATATTACAGAATGTCGCAATATCCTCAACCATTCTCGGTATGATATGTTCAATGAATAATCTCATACCAAATGCAGAAGATACGATACACTGGTCCCTGAAAGATCCTGCATCAGATGCCTGGAAGTCATCTATATAATGTGCAAACTGAACCATGAGTGAATCAGTATCAGTAACACATACAATGATTCTATCCATATTAGCAGCACGAACTTCTGCATCATTTGGTACGAAGGGATATACACAATTGTCCACAATGATTTTAGATACCTTTTCTATTAACTCAGCTATCTGCTCAGGAGGCTTTACACCATAACCACATTCATGAACAGATTCCTTTGTGATATTATTGATATCTATCTGATGCATCTTCAGATAAGTCATTATTGAGCATACATCATCAGCAACATATTTCCTCAATACCAATCTGGGATTGAATGCAAACATCAGCTTTGATAACTGATCATCTGATAAGGATGATAAGAACAGATTTAAACCTCTTCTATCAGCTCCTGTTACATTATTCGTCCTGGACAAAAGCCATTCAGCAACCATGTCAGATGGGTATCTATCCTTAATAAGCACACGATCTTCTCTTGTATCATTTAATACAGAGAATATCAAATCATATAATTCATTAATATTATTCAGCTTTGCCCACTGATTGTTATTCTCAGAAAGGAACTCCAAACAGCAGATTAAGCTCGTGGTTATGTTTTTCGCACTACCGGTGGTAGCCGGAGGCAAATAACACGAATAGAATGGTGATAACGATGTTCCAGACCCACCGTAGTCAGCATTCATAATTACTTTTATAGACAACTGACCTACATTGGCATTGGTATATTCTACCGAGCCTTTGGCGTACCCGTACATCTCTTTCTTTTTCTTCTTACGATTCAATTGTAACTGCTCTAACATTTTAACAGTTGGCGCAAGATACTCTGAATGTTGTTTGAAGAATGTCCCATTACCGGATATGATTGGATTACGGTTCTTTATCCAATCAAAAGTATCAAGCATTGTTGTTTCAACTACTTCATGTGTGATGTTATTATGCATCTTACACGGAATATTACGAAGATCTTCTTCGGTCATCTTTGAAACAATTTCCCTGACTTTTGTTGGATCTGCATTGGGACGTGATTGAAGATACATATCAATGATTCTTTCTTGGTATGTTTCAATTACTGCACTCATGACACAACACAACCTTTCTCTTTTTATGAAGGGGGTATAGCTATGGCGGATTATAACCAGCTCGATAATAAACCGTCGGTAAACGGTGTCACACTTGAAGGTGACTTAGAGCTCAAAGATATAGGTATACTTGAGATGACTCCTGAAATGGTTTCTGAAATATTCTTAGAAACTTTCGGATATCTCTTGTGATATATCTTAACCATATGACTTGATTTGGACTGTATTGTCCGTGTCAATAAAATGATATATTTATATCAAAAATAATATTTGTAAAGGAGTTGGATTACATGCTTGATTATATCAAGAGCCAGGTTCGTGCAAGAAATGCACAGGCTGTACAGGAACAGCCCTCACCTGAAAATGTTCCAAATGATGTAATAACAGAGTACGCTCATCTCTTCCAAGAAATGGAGCTCTCTGAAGAGGGAACTGATGCTGGTAAGTTGAGAAAGATGGCCGTTGATATTCCTCTTGAAGAAGATCCTGAAATCGAGACTGTTGAACTTTCAATGGATGGAAGAGTTGTTGATGTACCGGGTGATGCTGCTGCACCAACAGAGGAAATCACTGAGAGCTATCAGACAATGAAGACATATGACCAGTTCTATCAGGAAGCCCTCACTCAGGTTCCCAGACTTATGAGAGAATCTGACGATCATTACAATGCTCGTGTTACAGAAGTTGCTGATGCAATGTATCAGGAGTATTGTGTTGATGCCGAGAAGATCGGTGACTTCGGATTCACAAAGATCAATATAACTGATGAGAAGGTTCCTTCTAAGATGTTGGTCAACTTTGGTGTTATCCAGGAAGGTGCTACAAATACCTTCATGTCTAAGCTGAATATTTTCTATGCTACCGATGAGGATCACAACATCATCAAGAAGCAGCTTGATTCTGTTCGTCTTGTAAAGGATGGAGCTTTCCAGAATATCGGTTCTTCACTTAAGGCATATATGGAGAGTGCACACAATGTATCTGCTGATACTAATGTATGGGATGTATGTACTCCTAAGAGTCTTATCGTTCCTAAGGGTAACGGTGATTCATTCTGTGTTGTTCTTGAATATGCTAACGAGGTAATTGGTAAGAACGAATACTTCGGTTGGACCAGACCTGTTACAAAGACAGATGCTGAGAAGTTCTCTGGTATGGAAACTGTCAACATGGAATCTTTCGTAAATGAAACACATTACGAGAACAGAGATCGTGTCATCCAGGAATCTCTCAATGAAGCAGAGCAGGAAATCTCTGAAACAAGAAAGAGACCTCTGTCACGTTTCGTTCAGGAAGCAATAGACTTCGGTGGCGGCGATGGTGGCTCTGATCTTCCTCCTGCTCAAGATGGTGGAGATGCAGCCCCTGCTGCTGATGCCGGTATAGCCGATGCATCTGGTGATGCAAATGCTGCTCCTGCTGAAGGTGGGGATGCTGACAAGAAGGTTGCTGCTGTAAATGATGTATCTGCTGATATAGCTAAGAAGGTTCAGGAAGATACTCAGAATGATGCTAATAATGCAACAATCACATTCCCTGATGAAAATCCTCCGGCTGATGCTGGTGCTTCTGATACAGCTCCTTTCGTCGATACATCGGCTGATGCTTCAACTGAAAGTGGTTCGGATGATGTAGGAGCAACCGATACATCTTCTCTTGATGATGTAGCTGCTGATAGCGGTGATGCTGGATCTGTTGATGACAGTATTGATGGTATCGATAATACTGCTGCTGCTGACGATACAAGTGATGATTTCGCTACTTCCGAGGACATGGGTTCTGATGAAGAAGGTCTCGAAGATGGTGACATGGATGTCGATCTTTCAAATATGACAATCGACGAAATCATGGATCAGGCTAATGAAAAGATCAAGGGTATGACTCTTGATGAAATAAAGAGCTTTATAGCAAACGCTTCACCTTCTGAGATTCAGGAAGCTTTCATTCTTACAAAAAAGAATATAAATAAGGAAGTTGATGTTCGTCTCCGTGAGACACTTGGTATCCTCAATGATAACAAGATGAACATCGATAGCCTCGTTAAGAAGTTCAAGCATGCGGGACATCGTCTCAACAGAGTTCTCTCGAAGGCTACAAAGATGAGTGGTGTTTACAGCTCTGATGAAGTTGGTGAGATCAAGAAGCTCAACAACATTCTTGGTCAGCTCATCATCTCTCTCAAGAAGAAGGATGATTCGGCGGCTGTTCCAAACATCAAGAGACAGATCACTGAATTCACCAACCAGAGTAAGATCGTTGGTGCTTTCGTTGAAGACAAGCTGAATGCTAAGCCTGTTCAAGAAGCATTCCTTCTTGGTAATATAAATGACAGAATCACTAAGGCGCTCATTCCTGTTAAGGGACAAATGGAGGCCTTGAAGAAGGCTAATGATAGCGGCAATCTCACACGTGGTAAGCTTCGTCGCATGTATGCTGTTTCTGGTGTTGCTGGTGCTGCTTCTGATGGCAGTGGTGGTGTAGCATACGGTGGAACATCTACTGGTACTCTTGGTGCTAAGAGAGGTATTTTCTCTGGTATAACAGAACCAGCTAAGGAACTCAACACAGCTCTCAAGCTTTGTAATAAGGCACTTAGAAAGAAGGGTGTCGAGAATTCTCAAGAGATAATGGTTCTTGCTGAAAAGCTTGATCTTGTATCAGACTATATCGAGACGATACTCGATAGCTCTAATGACAACACCGAAATGATTAAGCGTGTCGGTATTCTCGCTGGTGAACTCATTACTCTTATCGATGAATTCATTGATAACAATCCACAATATGTGGAACCAACCGAGGATGCAAAGACTGAAGAGGAATCCACAACATCAAACGAAGAACCCGATTTCGACGTTGATGATGTTACTGGTGAAGAGCCATCAGAACCGTCTGAAGACAATGATACAGAAAATGGCGAGGAGGATGATGTATAATGGCTAATGATGTAAAAAATATACTCGATTCCATAATCGACGATACTGATAATTCATATCCAAAGGGCAAGGGTCCTGTATTCGATAAGGATACAGTTGGTGCTACATATACTAGAACCAACTATACTCCTCAGACATTCGATGCAGGAAAATTCAAGGAAAAGCTTAGTCTCTATGTTCTTCACGATCTTGTGTCAGCAATGATGCATGATGAAGTAACCGATCTTGATAACATGATCGATTCTTCTATCATGAAGCATATCCAGAATGATTATGACGGATCATGCTACGGATATCTCTGTGCTGCAAGAGACCGTCTCAAGTCTCCTCTCCTCACTGACGTTGTTCAGGAGGTTGATGATGCAACTGAGGATGCAAAGAACGAACTCGAAGATACTAAGGATGATGATGCTCTTGCTGGTGAAATCAATATAGCTGTTCTCCTCAAGGATGTAACAAACTATGATGAGTTCCGTGAGAAGCTTAAACAGCAGGTATCTGATAAGGTTGTCAATGATGTATCTGGTGTTATCACTAAGAGAAATGATGCAGTCGTATTTGATGATCTTGATGAGGAGCTCAAGAAGGAAGATAAGGATGATGTCGATAAGGAGACACAAGAGTCTGTTATCTTCAAGCTCTGTGGTGCTATCGTAACTGAAAGTGCTATACAGAAGGATCCTATCTCAACAGAAGAAGGTCTCAACAGAGCAATTGTTGAGTACTGTCTCAATGAGATGGACTATCTGTTCAAGGCTTCACCCAAGGTAAGTATGTACGACAGATACAAAATATGAAAAAAGAAAAATAAGGAGGGAGGGGGCTTACGCCCCCTCTCCTTCCTTTTTCGATTCGGTGGAGACAAGCGAATCGATCTTATCCTCAATAGTTGAAAGATTAAGCTTATTCAGCCTGTCGTTTATATAATCCATCCTTACCGAAAGATTATCATAAATATTATTGATATTTGCCTTTGTTTCTTTGTAGTCTTTCCGCCAGGTAACCTCATCGATTACCTGCATCACAATCGATGCGACCGAGACTATTTCAAGGGTCGTCAGTTCCACGCGTTGGAACTTTAACGCCCTTTCCACAGCACTAAGCCGCCGGCTATTGATTATGTGCATTGAAGCAGAAAGACCATGTGCGGCGATTGATCCCGCCGCGAGGACTGCCATCTCCGGAATCATTGTTTATACCTCCTGAAAATTATTTGAGGATGCCTCCTCATCGGAATTGATCTCCTCATGCCTGAGGTCAATCGTTTCCGTTTCATTCAGACCGACAGCTTCTTCGAGTTTTGCAAGCTTCTCTTTGTGGAGTCGCTCTTTCTCTTTGAGCTCTCGGGTAAACTTCTTTCGCCATAAATATCCGCCGATAATTGACGAAAGTCCGATTCCGGTGACCGAAAGTGAAGATGAGATGGCTAAGATCTTCATTTTCTTTTCGACAGCCTTTTTCTCTTTTGCAATTTTGTTTGCATGTGTGATGTTGTAGATACTCGTTTTAATACTCATAATCTACCTCCATGGATTTGGTAAAGATACAATAGGCGTCCCTATTGTTCATATTAATAATATACATATGAAATATTAAAATAATAAATATATATTATTAAAGCGAAAGGAGGAAGATATATGGCAAATATATCATTAGAAGAAGCAAAAGCCATGGTATCTCATGAAGCTATTGAAAAACTAAAGGAGGTTGTATCACCAAAACAAAACATTGATACATCTTCAAAAGTTAATAATGATATCATTATGGCAGCATTATGTACGGCTGTTGGTAATGGTGTTATCAAACCAATATCAATAGATGAGAGAATGGTTAAACTTCTCAACTCATCAACGAATACAGTATCGGCAAATAAACTTGGTGACATATTATCTCATATAAGAATTACACAACCGGACATGGTATGTGTTATTACTTTGAAATCTGGAGATATGTCAACGGACATTGCTGAATGGGTATTCACAGGTCCTTCTGTATATTTCAATAAGATATTTGAATATGTTATTGATAAATTCGAAATCACCCCTTCTTTGATAAGAACAGAAATGGTTAAAATGTTAAAGACCACTATAGTAAATAATGTAGCTCAATTCGTTGCGAAGTATTCTCAGTTAACATCTGAAGAAGCTAAACGAAATGAGTCCATATCCATTTCAACTATAACGAGACTGGTTAACATGTCAAACCATTTACTCGTTGCCGAATTCAAAGAAATGTGAGTGATCTGTATGCAGAGAGACGTATTCATACTTCCAAGTGATGATGCGGGACAACATCGTCTACTGTATTATGATGAATTAACAACACCGATAATCAATCCAATAACAGCCGGGCGATCATCAAGAAAACTGAGAAGGCCTCATGACAGAATGTGTGGTAAAGTGATGGACGTAATTTATCTACGCTACCACATGAATGATCTGAGCAAGATTCGTCATGAGTACCAAAAGAGAAAATAAGATACGGGGGGGGGCATTAAGCCCCCGCCGTCTTATTTCTTTTTTATTTTTATTATTCCCTTTAGTTCTTCCACAAATTTAGATAGTTCGAATACATCATAAGATGTCAATCTATTCAATTCTTCAGATGAAAGATCAACATCAAAAGCTTCTTTTATTTTTCTATAAAGAAGCTCAACACGTTCTTCCTTTGTTTGTTTACTTGGATTATAAATCACATAATTCATTACTTCGTGATGATCTGAAATATCATCCAAACAAACAAAAGAGCAATTTCTCAATCCTTTGAACATTTGTTTTCTTCACCCCCTTGCACTGATTTGTAACTGTCATCGGATGATTGTTGATTACAATCACATTTCTCGTTTGGATCGAGATTTGCACCACAATAGGGACATGTCCAATAGTATGTGTTTCTCATTTAATCACATCCTTTCATCCTTGATAAATTTTTGAAGTAAAGGAGAATTCATTATGGCAATATTTCAAGAAGCCGCAGTTGATTTATCACGCGGTCTGAATTTCATACCACAACGAATGAGATATAGATTACCTGCAAACGAGCAGGACACTTCAATATATCTATTGTCAAACTCATTTGAGTATGATGTAGACATGATTAAGAAAATGCCTCTCCCAAAGATCGATTACAAGAACATCATTATCCCATATAGAATATTGGATAAAATAGGAATTAAACCATTCCGATATATCTCATCCCAGAATGAGTTTAATAGAAGAGTTGTATACTTAACAGGAAGAAAACTGTTACCAGTATTAAACCCAATACGTTTTCCTTATCCAAAGACAATAAAGGAAAATCTCTACATTTCAATGTCTGATATTATTCCTAAAATAACACCATATCTCAGACTATATTCTCGTCAGTATATTCAAGACCACATCTTTGAATTATTTACAAAAGTTATGAACTTCTTTAATTTTTCAAAGAATAAAGTCTTAATCATTGATACGACTAAATATAAAATATACAAAAATCTTACACCGGATACATTCTTATCTGATCTAATCAATTCCTTATTGACGGCTTATATTCTTAATCCAATTGACAAGATTAAGAAGTTGAACTTCATAATCATATTCAGAGCACCGGAAGCTGATTACAAGTTTGATTTGGCATTGTTTGAAAAACGTGATATTCAACGCATGAAAACAATGTTGAATGTCATTGGTGTTGATTCTGAGATGTCTGCTACAACAAATGAAGAAGCTGGTGATAGTTTTGATTCATTTGTAAATACAGCAGAAGCAATCGAAAAAAGTGAAAGCAATCCAGCTGTTGATGATCCCGACATTGATACAGATGCTTCCGAAGAAGAGTCTGAAAATGAAGCAGAAGATATCAACAAGGTTAATGATACAGCAACATCATCAATCAAGAATACTCTGGCCCAATTACAAACAACGTATGGAAAAGATAGTTCTTCAGAAGATGCTGCTAAGGAAAGAACAGATGCAGAAAATGAGAATCTTTATAATATAAAGACAATGGATGTTAATGCACGTTTGATTCAGAAAATCAATCCATCAACAGAAGTTGTTAATAATTATAAACGCATAACATCTGACATGGACACAACTGGTCAGGGTAATGTTGAAAAAGATCTCATCAATGACAGTGTTAAAAAGATATCTGGTTCTGTTGTACCTTCTAACGAAAACACTGTCATGAATGCAACATCATCTGCACGTGAACGTCAAATCAGAGAACAGGTTGGTCGAGTTAAGCTTGGTAAGGTTACATTCGATACACTCACATCAATAACAGATATACCAAAACCAAAGCCTGTTAAATTGGCACATTTAACCACAACAAACCCAGGTGCCATCAAGGGTTCATCATTTGCTCATGTTGCCGAAGAGTATGAACAAAAGCTTCTCGATCGCGACATCGTTGCAACATTTATGAACTTCTCTAAACTTCCTGAAGGTTTCTATGTAACGAATGTTGAAGTTACTGATATATCAACCGTTACAAGTCTTATGAATAACTGGAAGGTTACTCTGAAGAACAAGTCAAATGATAAACAGTCTGTTATCAATATCCGTGTTCCAAAGGTTATCAATGGTCGTTTCTACAATAATGGTATTTGGTATAATATTGGTAAACAAGATTTCCCGATACCGATATTGAAGATAAATAAGAAAACAGTAATGTTGACATCCAACTATAATAAGATTACATGTACGAGATATGATACTCGTTCGCTTGTCGATCTTGGTATGTTGGTTAAAACCATTGAAAAGATGACTGATGAGAACGGTAGAAACAAATTCATCAAGACCGGTAATTCATCTAACACAAACTCTCGTTTTGTATCCACGATTGAATATGATGAGTTCGCTCGTAGATGGGTTCACTTTATAAACAAGGAAGCTAATCTGGAATTATACTTCAATAGAAATCAGTGTGTCAAGGCATACTCATTCGTTACTGTAAATCAGAATGAATTCTGTTGTGGTATGTTGAATCAAGTTCCCGTTGTTATTAATACCGACACAGGTATGACAAGAAGCGGTGAAACATTAACCGATCTCATCATCAGAACATTACCGGAAAATGTTCAAGTTGAATATCGTAAACAGAAACCGGGTAAAATGTCAATGTATTCCGAAATAACAATCGGTGTTACAATACCTCTGGGTGTAGCAATCGCTGCATGGGAAGGTATGAGTTCATTGTTGAAACACAGTGGTGCTGAATACAAGTATGTGGATAAATCATTTGATGATCCCACATTCTTCAGAATACCTTTCAAGGATAAGATACTTGCAATCAAGTCTTCTATCCAGAATCAGTTGATATTCAATGGATTCTATCGTATCAACACAAAGGCATATATGTCCGCTGATTTTGAAATCCCAATAATGAATTCTAACTCAGTATTTGTTGATATCTTTAATCAGTTATTCTTCAAACAATACTCACAGCTTACAACATTCATCACATACTACAACTTCTTTGTTGATGCAATAACTGCAGATGTATGTGATCATTATCACATTCCTAATGATATTGCCGGAATGCTTATATATGCATCTAATCTGTTGGCTGATAACAATCATACTTCGGAAAACAATGCTGCATTATATAGAATTCGTTCATCGGAAATAATTCCCGCAATCATACATTTCAGATTAGCCTTTGCAATATCTAAGTATAACAACTCAGTCGGTTCAAAGGCTCGTGGTAATGCTATTGCATTCAACCCAAATGAAGTAATAAATGAATTGTTGGCTGTTCCAAACGTTGAACCGATGTCTGCATTGAATCCAATGGTTGAAATGCATATCAGAGAAAACATTACCAAGAAAGGATTCAAGGGTGTTAACTCCGATCGTTCTTATACAAAAGAAAAGAGAACGTACGATGATTCAATGATTGGTAAGATGGCTATATCATCTCCGAATAATGCAAATGTTGGTGTCAATAGACAACTTGTTGCAGATCCAAAGATTGAATCTGTTCGCGGTTATACATCAACCGATGGACCTGACACAGATTTCAACGATCTCCAACTTGCATCATTCTCCGAATTGATGACTCCCGGTACAGTTACTCGCGATGATGCTATCCGTACAGCAATTGCCACATCACAAACATCACACATTGTATCAACCGCTGCAGCACAACCTGTATTGATTTCTAATGGTGTTGATGAAATCGTTCCCGCATATCTTACTGAAGAATTCTCTTATGTTGCACGTGAAGATGGTAAGGTTATTGATATGAATGACAACTATATGATCGTGGAATATAAGAGTGGAAAGAAGAAGGCTATCAATATAGGTCATAAACCATCATTCAACTCTGGTTCGGGTTTCTATGTTGATAATAAATTAACATCAAACTTCGAAGTTGGTGATTCCTTTAAAGAAGGAGATGTTCTTGCATATCATGAAAAGTTTATGTCCAAGGATGTAACTGGAATGGTTAGAATGAACATTGGTCCTCTTGCTAAAGTTGCATTTGCTGGATTATATTCAACATATGAAGATGCTGGTTTGATAACAACCAAAATGTCCAAGAAACTCGAAACGAAGCTTATGATGATGCAATCACAAAAAATAAATGCAATGGATGATGTTGAAAGCATTGTAAAGGTTGGTACAGAGGTTGAAGTTGGTGATCCTTTAATCATATTTGGTTTAGGTGATACTGGTGATAAATCTGTTGATAACTTCCTCAAAGCATTCCAGAATGCAGATTCTAACGATGTAATGAATAATGCAAAAAGAATATACCGTGCAAAACATGCTGGTACTGTTGCTGATGTTCGTATATACACAACAAAGAGTCTGGATAAACTGTCATCATCATTACACACAATCGTGTCGAATCATTTTAAAGAGAATATTCAGAAAAGAAAAATTCTCGATAAGTATGATAAGACCGATACAGTATACAAGATGGATACATTGTTTGATCTTCCTACAGAACCTCTCAAGGGTACTGCAATAAAGGGTCAAACTTGTGATGTTCTTGTTGAAATATACATCGAACACGCAGATGAAGCATCCGTTGGTGATAAGCTGGCAATATATGGTGCATCTAAACAAGTCCTTTCTGAGGTGGTTCCTGAAGGTCTTGAACCATATTCAGAAACAAGACCAGAAGAAGAGGTCTCTTTGTTCGTAACGAGCTCGGCGATCTTAAAGCGAATGATTCCATCAGTATGTGTAACTGCTGCAGGTAATAAGGTACTAGTCGAGCTCAAACGCTCTATAGCTCGCATCTGGAACGAAAATTCCTGATTTTTATTAAACAATTGATTGTTGATTTTGACCACCCTGTACCAGTACCCCACCCTTCTTAAGGGTACTATTCACAAATAAAAAAGAATATCCGGGGCGTAATGCCCCGGAAATATTCTTCGTTGTGTTTTTGGTTGTGTGACCTAAACGGGGCCAAACGAGACACACCGGTACGCCACACTACGCTGCCATTACAGCAGTCTACACGTCCTTACGACACGACACCAGCACGTCAGATTATGGACCATACATCACCGTTACCACACGAAACCGTCACACATCGATACCGTACGTTTTACGACACAAGACCTGACCTAGACCTCACAATCATCACCGGACACAACGAAACCATGACGAAACCGAAGGCCACTTTATTCAGCACTACCCTTACGGCATGATACATGACGCGACCGTCCACAACCCTTACGATATGATACATTACGCGACCGCGGCTAAACTTGACCACAGAGTACGTCGCCTAACATGACCGTTACACGACAACCTATAACGCTACTATACCATTACCGACCTTCACTGCACTTTACGATACCATCGCGAGACAATAAGGCACGTCACATCACCATGCAAAACCGCTACGTCACAAGCTCAACTGGACCAATACTAGACGTCGCTTACCAACACTGCTCGGTGCAAAACCGCCACGAAACTAAACGAAACTGCACCAATACTAACCACGACGGTACTATACTCTACCTTACCATACCATTACCTCACCATACAGCACAGCACCAGACCTTCACTTTACCTCAACATGATGCAAGACAACCGCACACTACGGCACCGTAACGTCCCCAGACCTCACCTTACTGTACAATACCGATACCGATCGATACAGGCCAATAATCCTCGCCACCTCACCGAAACATTGCCAGACTGTACCAGACCGTACATAACCTTCACGATAGCAAGACAAAACCCTTATAATACGTCCCACAATATATTTCTATGATATAGAAATACGGAACAACGACGTGATCATACAATCACGATTTTAAGTGGTCATAACAGAACATCACATAACCGCATGAGACAGAACCTTGACATGACAATACACTGCCTTCTCTGCCATACGTCACCATGACTGGACGACACCATACCTTACACAACCAGTACATCCCTGCACCTTACCAAACGAAACCAAACCATCACTTGGCTATCCTTAACTAGACCAAACCATCACTTGGCTATCCTTAACTAGACCACCACGTGACCACATATCACTCATCTAAACCTAGACAGTATGTCACATTTCTCGACTTTGTGTTGCCATAACAAAACCTTCACACAACCGCACGTTCCGAGACCAAACCGGAACGATACCTACCTCGAGTATACGACACCACCACACAACTTTACCAAACGGAACAACACAACACCACTACGACATGACACCTCGCATTACTTTACCTTACTTAACCAAGGCGTTATGTTAGGGCACAATTCTGCACCTCAACAAGACATCTCGACACTACACTGTACTGCTCTTTACCGTAACATAGCATCGCTTGACCGTACCGCTCTCCACCATAACGTAGCATCGCCTGACCGTACCGCTCGCCACCGTAACCGAGCCTCGCCTGACAGTACGACACCAATACCTCAGAATACCAATCTACACATGGCCGTTACTGAACTACCCCTCACCTTCACTTTGAAGTCTATTACACAACACATTCGACATGAATAATCATTATTCCGAATAACGCATTGTTTTAACGCACAATGATGCGATCCCAATATAAATTGGAAGGTTTCAGATTGTTGGCATCCTTATCGATATAACCAACTCTGTAGTCTGCTCTGTTACCAGGACATGGCTGGAAACATTCCAGAATCAGTGATGCGGCAGGAATCTTGCGTCTGCTGTTGGAATAGCAAACACACTTTTTACCACCGTATTCACGGATCTCAAATCTCTGACCCGCGATATCAACTTCGCCGTTTATCGAACAGCGAATTTCGGGGTATGTCGGATGAATCCTCCAATATGGATTTGATGAACCCATCATATCGGATATCGCCCTGCAATATCCATCGATCTCGTTATCCAATCTTCTAAGATTCTCGAGATCTTGTGGTGCAATCTCTCTGATTATGTTTGTGAGTTTTCTCAGTCTTTTACGAAGCTTCTCCATGTCAATCGGGAGCTCGTCGAAGTCATTAATATACATAATAATCTCCTTTCATGATATAAAAATATAAGCGGGGGCAGAAGCCCCCGCTTATTAATTAAAGATTGTTTTCATCAATATACTCATAGAGTTTATCGATGAATTCCGGATCTCTCGATGTGCAGCCGATAGTTGATTCGGTGTTATTAGCAACTATCTCTCCGGACTCGTCATAGATCTCGGTGACGAACGCACCATATTCACCAGAACCACGCCACTGACCAGTGCCGTGTTCGTTACCTCTGAGGATAACATCGATTATACCTGCAGAAAGGTTTTCGGTTTCGATCTTCATATCATACTCAATTACAGTTCCTGCAGGAGCCATTTCACTGGAAGCGATTGATGTGATCTTTCCCTTAGCAGTTTCTGCCTGAAGGGGTCGATCCAGTGTGGGCAGTTTGTACTGCTGGAAGCGTCCTTCCTTGGGGAAACGGACTGCGGCATATCTGCCATATCCTTCCTTCATGAACTGTTCCTCCGTGCATTCTTTGATCTGATCTTCAGGGATCTGAATGTTGATCCACGTAGGTTTGATAACCACGTTACCAGCGATTCTCGTCTTGTGGATTGTTATTCCTGTTGAGACCGATCCAGGCTGACGACGTGATGCTGTCATGGACTCCTTAAAGAATCCTTTAATTGTATGCTGTCCAACAGCAGGAAGACCAGTCTTTGTTCTTCTGACGAAGACGTTAACGCCGCGTGCAGCAACGTTCTCGACAGTGTTAGAGGTTAATTCCTCCTCCCTTGTAGGAGCATCGGGGGCATTGCTTGCAATGAATCTCTTGTAGAGATCCGGGTCGCCAGGTGCTGATCCGAGAAGTGGCTGGATGAACCACATTTTTACGTGATAATTCTCAACGTAAAGAGCCTCTGCGTCGCCCTTAGCGGCCTTCTTCTTGGAAGCCTTCTTTGTGGATGTCTCTGTGGCTGTTGTTGTTTCGATTGCAGTTTCAGCCTCTGCAATTTTCTTTCTTCTTGGCATGGTAATGCCCCTTTCATAAGATGTAATAGAATTATATATCATAATTCTATTCATATTAATAATATGCATATGAGATATCAAAATAATAGATATGGAAAAATATGGCAAAACGTTCATGTAAGCCTTCCTATTATACTATGAAAGGAGAATAAAGAATGGCTATAATGAATTACAACCAGTGGTTCTTTAATTATCATAAATATCTCAAGAATTCTCGTAATGGAATAGAGAGTTATGATGATACCAAATGGGTTCCTATCAATAAGAGATATCAAAAGCTCATTGATATGGAATCAGAATTAATGAATGAACAACCATTCTTGGTTCAAGGTAATAATACTGGATTTGATAAACTACTCGATCTCATGGGTAGATCAAATTATACCTTTGAAGATATAGATGATGCTTTGGGTGAAACATACCGTGTATCACTCCAAAATGCAATGAGTAGAAATCTGGTAAATACACATGCTGTATTATTTCACACTAATAACCTTGACAAAAAGAATGTTGCTGCAGATAAGTTTACTCATTACAAGATAATCGAAGCACCCTTTGATCAATTACATTTCGGACATCGTGATGAATTCATTCGACAGAAGCTCCATGAGATGCATATGAAGGCCGGAGACTATTATGTCGATATTGAGAAATTCAATTCATCCGAATTTGTTAAGATATTGAGTTTCTCCATCATGTGTACTGTAAATGGATTCTTCTGTAATGATTGTAAGGTCGCTGTTGATGATAAGGGATTCAAATTTAAGGTAGGTTGGCCTTATGCATCTGATGTAGATTTCATCGTATACAAGCTTGATCACACACAGATGTTTTCTGTCGATCTCCCATCGAATCTCGTACAGAACAAGACATTCATATCATATGCAAATCTCGGTATAACAGAAGGAAATCTGAATGGTAATAGATGTATTGTCAATATTTATGACAAAGCATACATCAAGACAGTACCAACAGCACCAAACTTTGGTGTATTAACTGACAAGGGTTTGCAGTTTTACAATGTTCAACAGTACACAAATGATATGTTGACTCGTAATAAAACTAAGACAGTTACTGTTGATATATACTGCATAAAGTTCCTTCATGAGGTACCCAATCTTTATCCCGCAATCAATTATTATGATATACTGGATTCCCGTCTTGTATATGATGAAAGATATGAGAAGATAAAGACTCCGACAGGACATCGAGTTGTGTCGTCTTCAACAAATAATTTCAATTATCTTGAAACATGCACACCTCCTATATCGTTGGATCGTGATAGCACATACTCATTCAACATTGTCATCAATTGTTTGGGATTATATAATACAATGATCTCATATGAGGATGCTATGAAGTCAATTGGTCAGGGTCTCTTGTATGGTACATTGAATGATTTCGTAAGTATCCATAAACCAACAGCTCGTAAGATAAATGCGGCACTGACAGAATGCTATAAGCAATATCAGGAAGGTGCAATACTGACATCATTGGTATCTTCAGAAGAACTTGAAACATTCACATCACTAATGACGAAACTCGATAAACTGGTTGGTTGTGCAAATCTTGTGCAGGCTCAGTCATTTGAGTTTCCAGAATTGTACGAATTCAATTATCGTACAACTGTATCAAAGATAACAAGGCCTTTCCGTGATGATAAGTTGGCTAACTTTGAAAACATGCAAACACTTTCAAAAAACTTATTCCCCGAAGAGAAATCAACCCGTTTCAACAGACCTATTTCAGAAGAGTGCTTTATTGCATTGAAATATGATCGTGATAATGAATGTTGGGTATTTAATTATCCGGAAATAAAACCATTCCATGGTATAGGAAATACTTTCTATATTAATAACCATCTGACAGGAATGGAAATGTTTAAGTTCTTCGTTTTGTATTCTGATGCAGAAGCTCCATCAGAAGAGAATATCGAACACTTCGATCTGAATACTGTGTTTGACTATGACTTGTTTGAACAAGAAGTAGAAAAACATATGGGTTGTATTCGTTATTGGGATGCAGAAAATCGTATTATGAAGATATCAAAAATGATATATGGTAAATACGATGAAGAAACATCTGTTCAAGTATTATCCAAGATGATCAAACGCAAGATTGATGGTGAGGATATAATAAATGATTATCCTTCAGAAATGAATTATGAAGAGTCCAATAAGACATCAGATTATCTCGAGTATTATACGGAGACTTCTGATAGAGGACCTTTCACATTGAATTTCTTGTTCTATACATTATCAATGTTGAACAATAATGAGGATAAGTTACAAGCATACTTCTATAGAAAATTGACCAATAACAAATTCAACAGAAGATATGCTGATATAAATATATCCGATGTTTTGGATAGTAAGAGATTCCCAATAAACTACTCAAAGTTCTACGTATCACCATCCCGAGTTGGTACTGATACACGTAAACCAATGGGTGTTGCATATGCATTCTATGGTTTACCGTTATTATTAGCATCCAACAGCAGTGATTTATATGAACCATACAGATACACACTGAATGTATATCAACCAAATGTCAAGTATCCAAGTATATCACAGAACGGTGTTGATGAAACATACTATACGCAATATGATAATCTTCAAGATTATTCATGTTATTCTGTATCATATAAGGACAACATCGAACTTGGTAGATTGGTTTCAAAGTATTTGTGTGTTGTGTATGATTACATAAACGAACTTCAAACAAACTACACAAGAAACTACTGTCAGGTTGATATCATTGAATCTGGATTAAAGACAATAATAAAACACATTTCCAACATTCATAACTTTAGTCGATTTGCCCATTTCGAACATCCCACAGGATTCTCTAATCCCGATACAATCATTCAAACAATAACACCATCTAATGCATTCCAAATTTTGTTGGAAGATATCTCTGACACAATGAAGAATATTTACATGATGAGATTCAAGTATGGTGAATCAATAAAGTCTTATGTAAATAAAACCGTTTTAGGAAATCTTAAATCGGTTTATATTAACAGGGGATTTGATAATCATGTAATGAAGAGAACAAGAATGTTATATCTCCATTTCAAGAAGATAAACAAGGCAATGAATTCATATGAGTTCAGAAAATGGATCAATGGTATTGACTATGATCTGTTGTATGTGCTTGATAATTGTCTTGCTGCCAATCCAGACGCTCCGATAGGAGAAGGTGTCTTCACTCAGATATACAATGTTCTCACACAAATGAAGTTGGAAACCATTCCAGAACTTGATGAGTTGGATAATTTATTGGCTTCTATCAACACAACGTTCAAAGCTAATCACATCACACCACTTGTTCAATATTGTAACGAAATAATCAATAGTATTATATTTGATATGTATTCTATTGATCCATTGCCGATTGATTTCAGTATTGAATATAACACTCCTCCTGCATTCATTGTTGTATCAATGCCGAATGATTTACATGTAAATCCGCCAGTTGGTACAACCGTTGCCGGTACTCAGAATATTATATTCCAACCAATCGTTGATAAGGTTGGTAATAAGTATGTCATAAAATCATTAGCTAACATATGTGAGTATGTGTTCTTCAGTGGTACACCTATGTCAAATATGCAAGTCAATATTCTTAATGAAACTGGTACAACGATTGATACTCAGAATGTTACATTGACATTCACTCGCATATGTTCATCTGCTGATAATGTTAATGACATTCCTCAGATAATAAATTCAGAATCAACATGTGTTGAGTTTGAGAATGGTCATGAATCATTTGAAGTTGTCAATGGTAGAATAGTCAATGAGAAACATGCTGATATGAACTATGAGATGTTGATCGGTAATCATTTTACACAACTTGATCATGAGATTGAATACGTCATGGAACCGAATACATGGTTACAAGGTTCTATCGACAGAGTATTCGTTGAGAATCAACAGATCAATCGTATGGCTGCTTCTGATTACGGACATGCTAAATGCTCTGCAATATACTTCAAACCTGTTCAGGTGCTTCATCTCACAAAGAATATGGATGGATCAATTGATTCAATCAATGGTAAATACTTCGAAGGTGAAACGATATATCTGAAGACGGTTGATGGTTTGACATTCTTCCCGGTTAAGATAACAAAGGTTGATCATTCAATCAATAAAGGTTTCATTGAAGCAGAAGTTGATGCTTGGAATTCTCATTGGTTCTCAATTGAGGACAAAACAAAGAGAACACAGTATCTGACAGAAGCAGTTCAGTGTGAAGTTATTGATGATAATATGAGAAACTTCCTCGATGAATTCTCCGATGAATTCTTCATGTATAACAATCCGGGATATGTTCAATCTGCATCATTAGAAGACGAATCGGTATACACACTTCCTGGTGATCCAATATTTGTATCATCAAATTCAGATTATGTATATACACGACTCAACTACTTCTTCAATCAACTTGTACCAAACAGATTTATTGATGAAGATCACAAAATGCATCGATTCATTTACGTTAATACTGGATTCATTAACGATGCTTCTGATACATTGAAGATCAATATGATTAACCATAACTTCAATGAAATGACACTTCCCGAACAGTATCCAGTATTGAGAGCCGAACCAAATGATCATAAGATATGGGATGAAGAAATTCAAACATTCCAAAATATAAAGAATCAAGCATTCTTGGATTACTATATATTGGATGCGAGAATAAATAATCTGTATATTGAGTTGGAGAATCCAGATCTTTCGGGTGAAGAAATCGACAGAATCAAAAGAGAGATTGATAGATATACCTTACTCAAGAAAGCTGCTTCTGATAAGCGTGCTCGAATGGAAAGATACATTTATCAATTAGAAACTCCGACGACATGGTTCAATGTTGTAACATATGATGCTACATTGGTTTATATTGCAAATGGTAGAGCTGATAAGTTCTCACCGGCAGTAGTACCAAACATCCGTGATCTTGTATATACTGATAAATTGGAAGTGCATCTGTATGATTGGGAACACAAACAGTGGTTGGATCCATCAACTTATACTGTTACTACCGAAATGGTCGATAATGTTAAGATTGATGAATGTGATGATTTCTCAACAAACCGGGTATTGTATACGATGACAATTACTCCTGGTAATGATTTCGTATATTCCAATAAGATACTTGTATACTTCTCATATGATAAGTCTGATGTGATGGATGAGATTCAAATGAATCCAGATATATGTCATGTTAGATTCAAGCCATTGATAACGATCGATGACAAGAAGGAGAATTACGATCCTTATGCGGATATAAGGATTCGTAAACATTTCGACGGTTATGAGAAATATACCGTTGATGCTTCCGACATACATATCAAACGCGTCAAGAGAAGCGGTAAGTATACATACTCACCAACATTCAGGATTCCGGATATTCATATCAAGGATGAAAACAATAACGAATATACATATTTGGATATTGCACAATTCTTGGTACCCAATCCAATGAAATTCTCTGAATCACAAAGAGTATTCCATACACCGAAATACAGTTGTGTCATCACAGCACCGATCGATTCATTCCAAGAGAATAAGAGAATCAAATTGATATGTATTTCAAATAATGACAAGAGTTCATATGATGGAAACATATCAAGCATCATGTTCTCTGGTACAACATCATTGGATAATGATTCGCAAGTTGTTACGATTGATAAATCAACATTACCAAACTATGTGTCAGGTTCATTTGTATGTACTGTATTCCAGAATGATGAATATGATCCTGTTGGTGGTGTTATCATAGTAACAGTAACATCTGATGAAGAAGAAATATATTCAAAGGATTGGATAACTGTTCCAGCATCACAAATGAGATACAGAGAAATTCCTAAAGAATTTAAAATCGTAATGAACGATGATACAATTACGGGAACTCTCGAAATCACATTGAAGAACACATATCAGAAATCAGTTGATGATACAATTGACTTGGATAATATTGATGATAATCCTTTCGAATATTATTACGACACAAAGAATCTCATCAGATATCCAATATCAGACACAAGAATCAATTCACACAAACAGCGTCTCGTAATTGATACAACAACCAATACGGATGTAACAGTTATAAGGACCCCTTATATCGGCATATGTCGTTATTCAAAGAATCGTATTCCAGAAAACGGTGTAATCGATATGACAGGATATTTACCAACACCATTGTCTCGTGATAGATATGAATTCTGGGTAAATGGTAGATGTGTAAGCGGTGATAATATAACAATCTTATCACCAACATCAATCCAATTACGTAATATGAAATCACTGAAGAACTTTGAAGTGATTGAACTTGTTGACGATATCAACACGGATAATGAATTATTCAAAGAAGGCAATTTGTATATTGATATCAATGGTAATACATTCTCAAATTACAAACTTGCATTATTGAGTAATTCAAGAATTCATTATCAAAACATCATGTATGGATTCAATGCAAATGTTCATTCTAATATGAATGATTACACAACTGATATTATCGAGAATCCAAACAATGTTGATGTTGAAGAAGATATCTTGAGTTTTGTTACATTCGATGATGTTGTGACTGATTATGAGAAGCTTTACAATATTCCATCAATCAATGGAGTATCGTTATTCCATCCAAAGATTCAAGATTTTGGTTTATCTGAGATACCCAATTCAAAGATAATAAAGAAATTTGATGAGGTTTGGAAACTTGAAGCAATAACCAATCCATTCTTCATGATGACACACAAACAAAAAGAAAACATCACTGAAGAAACTGGTCTGAAGTTACATTGTAAACAATTAACAGATCCACACTGGAATGGTATTGAAGAAGATACAACTGGTATGTTCCTCATATATGCAACAGGTCCAGTTGATAAGTATTTCTCATATTATATATCAAAGACTTCTGATGGAGCTATTGATGATGTGGTGAATACTGTAAAGATCATACCATTCATAATGCCAGGTGTTTATGTTCTTATAGACAAAAAATATCATGGTATGTGGTTACATGCAACACACGGACAAACCAAACCGATTCATATTGTAAATCTCGAATCTGAATAAAAAATAATATGCGGGGCATTATGCCCCGCAATATTTTACTTGAAATCTTTTTAAAAGATATCTCCGAATATATTATTGAGTATTTCGTGTCCACTGGAGATGATATCATCGTACTCCTTCTGTGTACATGTCCAGCCGGAAACGGCTGTTATTGTTATTCGGTTTCCGTTGTTTGTTATATTGTATACACCATGCCTATTGATATTGATGCTGTTGCAGGGGATGACTTCCTTACCACAACCCCTGTTTATGCATATGAATTTTCTACCTAGCATGGCTTCTTCGATATCTCTGCCGGAGATATCTTTGCTGTTCTTTGTAATATCGATATATTTTTTCATACTAATACCTCCTTAGTATTTGAAAGAGATTTGAATAAGACGTGTTTCTTATTCTTTTCTCATATTAATAATATATATGTGAAGGATTGAAATAATAGCTGTAGCATAGAAAAATAGTACCATCTTGGAGGGGCCGAAACCCCTCCTCAATGGTGCTTTTGCCCTTCGCCAAATAGTTATTAGATAGCATGATTAAGTATATCCATATTTGATCTTCTCGGTCACCAATCTGAGGTGGTCAGCATGGCAAGTGACTTTGTCTTTCAAGGTGCCTGTAGAAGGCTATGAGAGAATGACATATAGTGACGAGAAGATCAATATAGATATGAGATATTCGTAGTATCAGTCGGTGGAATTATATCGCACAAAGGAGGTTCTTCACATTTCAAAAATGATTCCAAAGGATGGGAATGATCTTTTCTCACGAAAGGAAAGAATCAGATACTTGCGAATATTACATTCATGTTATAACAAAATAAACAATATTCGATGGGGTCTTTCGACCCCATCAAACATATCTAAAAGAAAAGGAAGATCAAATCGGTCATTCAAGAACAACCGACAAATGGATCTCAATGGTTTTAATATCTCATGTAGTTTCCCCTTTACATGAAATATTAATGATTAGTGATTTCAATATTAAAAAATAAAACCCGGGGCCGTGGACAAGCCCCGGATTCCAAAGAGAGAGGTACATGGAATTTAGTGTCCATGTTATGCACAGACCCTCAAGCTTGGTAGCCCAAGGATTAAAAAATAGTGCGCTCACACTTTCGTTGGCGGGATAAACCCGCCAACTACTAATGTGGAGCAGAAAGAAAGAGACACAACATACGTTCCCTACTAACATCGTATTCGGGAAATATATTATACGATGCAGAATACTTTCAGTCTGATCCTCTGAAAATATTATCAATATGTGACTCTTTCTTTTTATTTATTTGGGATTATTCATTGTGATTGATGCAAGCAGATCTCTTTCGACAGCTGCTGCTTCTTCGTTGTATGTCGTGTTAGATGGATTGGGTTGCTGCATGAAGTTCGGCAATGTATAATCATAACCACCAGTCTGTTGTGAGTTATTCTTCATAGATCTCAAGAACTCTTGTGCGTTTCTTGTCATTACTGAATTCAGCATTCCACCATTTGCAGCATCAACAAGTCTGATGATATCTGCAGGTCCAGTCTGTCTACCCTTCATATGATTGAAGTATGCTTCACCAGCACCTTCCTTAGACCAATCCCAGAGTAATGGTTCACCATTATTAGTCTGCTTAACAGAACCAAAGCTATTACCGAACGGAATGGATGTCGGATTATAAACAGAATTCTTGTGTTTGATAACTGTGGACATAGGTGTATCATAACCAGCATTATGTGCTGCTATCATCTCATGATACATTGCATCTCCAGTAATCTCATAATCAACAGATACTGGTACACCGGACTTGTGCTTGACACGTTTCTTCTTAGAATCTTCATTCTTATCACGAAGAACGATCTCACCACTAACAACACCTTTGAGAATCTCTTTATCAGTAATCTGTGTGGCATGATTGATATACAACTTCGGAATATTACACCATTTGAATTTGATTCTTCCGGCATTAAATTCCTTGACAGCTTCTTCATATGAAAGCCATGGATAATCCTCATGTAATGACAGATCAATTGCATCCTTGATAATATTGATTGCATTAACATAATCCTGTTGGTTATAATAACAATTCTTCAAGCCACGAAGTTTTGCATATATAGCCTCCCTAGATTTGTTCTGATACAATTGATCATCAGGAATATTATATTGATCATTCGGATTAGGACGGACAATCGACTCAGACATCTGTTCTCTGATTTCTGCTTTCTTCTCATCAGATATCGTGAGAATTATAACATCATTTCTGGATGCCTTACGTCTATCATCCTCGATTTTCTTCTTCATGATCTCAGCATGTCTTTTCATTATCTCCGGATCGAGTTCTTCTTCATCTTCAGTACCAAACACTTCATTCTGTTTTTCCTTCCAACGAATTTCAACCTCCATCTGCATGACATCATCGATCATTGGTTGAATACCATTCATCATTTCTTCAATGATTTTATCAAGCTCTTCAACCGGATAAGTATACTTATATTCTGACATGTTTAACAACCTCCTTCATTTAAATTATATATCTATCTATGGAGATTATTCTTCTTCTGAATCATTGGGTTCATCAAAGTATTCTTGAATAGGAATAATATCACCAAATTTATCATCTATCTCACGAACCTTCAGACATACATTTGCGGCATCATTGACAAACGTATGCCATGTGAAAACGTTCATACAGATATGACGAAACCTATCATTGTGATATGTCCTCTCATAGAATTTGGAATCATTTGATTCAATCATCTGTTTCTGGAACTTTTCGACAGCATCTTCGGGTGAAGCAGCCAGTACTATCTTAGCCCCAAAACCATACAGATCTTCATAGTCATATTTCACTATAAAAGCTTTCATCATTCACCACCCTCTACAGGATTGATAGTTTCAATTGTATCAGTCGACTCATCAAGATCGACAATAGCTTCCTCATCCTCTTTGGGTTCAGGTTCTGTCTCAGACATATATCCAGATAACATTTCCATCATACCCATGAACTGAAATAGTTTTTGTGTCTTAGGTGACAATGTTGGTTGATTATTGGTGATCTGTCCCTGCTCACCAACCGTATACTTATTCAGCGTCTTTCTCCGTCTCATTATTTTTATCCTCCTCATAATCTTCGTTTAGATTTATTTGTTGAATTGTTAACACAAATTGTGTTTTCTGATTGTGTGTTCTATTTATAGTATACAAGTATTTGACAATTATACCACGTTTATGTTCTTCTGATGAAGGTAGTAGTTTCTGTTCATATGGGTATTTCTTATTCACATAATCAACGATCTCATCCAATGATGAACTGGCTTTGATTGGTCTGAACACAGAAAATCCTTTTCTACACATCTCTCTTATGGATAGCACAAATTTCTTTATCATTTTCTCTTTCCTCGCGTAGTTTATTTAATATTGAATGTGCGGATGATATACCTGCTGGCAGTAGACCATCTCCAATTTTTTGATTTATCAACAGATCCGTCAACGATTCGGGAGCCATCCGCTTTCGTTGTTATGGAGTCTATATTCATAAACCTCTTGATTGATAGTATTGCATCTTCTTCGGAGGCATGATATGAATATGGTGATTCATATTTATTGGATTTCTCTGATAAAATACAGAACTTATCATCCCCGTCAAATTGTATAACCTTTATTATACAAAATCTACCCCCAAAGATGAAAGCATACCTATTTGGTGCATTAATCTTTTCTTCGAAGTCGTGTTTATCTGTCTCCAGTTTCACAAGTTCTACATGCCGAACAAATGCTTTCTTGAAATCATCGGTGACAAATAAAGGTATTTCACCTGTTTCTTTGTCATACACAGATCCGATATACAGTGTCTTTAATTTGTTCGGTAAAGAATTTCTCATTGGTATAATCCTCCTATTGTATATTTGACATCATGATGTTTGATATATTATATTTTTACTATATTACTACATCATTCCATCATCCCCGTCTATATTATAATATTTATTTCTAAAATAGAAAAAAATAAATAGGTAATGATTGTTACTACGAACCGAACCATAAGTGTCTATTGTAGATATAATCTAAATACGAAAGTTGGTGAATAAGAATATGTCAGGATTAGTCTATGATGAACAAGCATTATTGAATCAAGAAATGTATAAATATGATAAATATCTTCATAGCCGTATTAATAAATACACTGGTGCTGGTAGGATATTAACCATATACTACAATATCAATGATGCCAATACAACATCATCAATGGGTTTTGATACCCATTATCAGATACTCGGTCCAAATTCTCCATTGAGATATGATGAGATTGATCAGTTTCCGATGTTAGGTTTCTCACCATTACAACCAGAGGACAAACAAGCCTCCACTACTCAAGTCAGAGATTATGGACTTGGTGGTGAGGCATTCATTATTCCCGGTACAGTAATGCCAAAAGAAAATGATTTCTTCATCGTAAAGCATCTTAACATGAATCATCTGTTTAGAGTAACTCATGTTGGTCAAGATGGTTTGAATACTGATGGATCATACAAGATTAATTACGAGCTATTCTCAACAGATCCAAAGGAACTTGGTGCTTTGAAAGAACAAGTCATTGGACATTATATATCAACATTCCAGACAATTGGTGGTGAGGATCTCACACCAGTTATCAGTACGGAAGATTACGAACTTCGTTCTCGTCTGATAAAGATGGTAAATGATATGGTTGAGAATTACAAATCAAGATACTATGATCCGACACACAACTGTTTCTTGTTGCATTTGAATGGTAGAACATTATTTGATGCATGTGGAAATATGTTCATGGCTAAACATGGTATCATGATAAATGATGACACCAATGGCAATATAGTGCTTAACGAAAATAAGTTGAAAGATTCTAATATGGAAGGTTTGTATCAGAAGTCACCATACAAATGGATTGAAAGAGATGCTCCATTGCGATACTTGGAATCATTCAAATATCGTATCACAAATGAAGATGAATATCCTGATTCATCATTCTATAATTATGGATACGAAGTTGCTATCATGATACCATCGCCGCCGTGGTGTGCTTCTCCATCATGTGAGAAATATTTCCCTGATGAAGTATTAAGTATCTTTGAGAATGAAGCTGATATAAGGGCTTGTAAATATGCAGACTGTATGTGTTGTTCTAAAGTAAAGAACTGTCCGAGACACTACAAATGTCAACGTTATGATTACATCTCTATCATACATGACTTCATTCATGGTAAACTAAAAAGCATTCATGATTTATCATTATATACGGGAGACCAGTTATTTGATAATGCCGAATCACAACAGGTTTATCTGTGGACTCCTATTATTATATACATCATAAAGCTTATATTAAAAATCAAGTAAGGATGGTGAAATGTTGTGGAAAATATCTATGAGTTGTTAGATGTTATAGATGAACAAGCCAATCAATCTGAATTGGCTGTCATGGAAGCAATGATATTGTCGTTTGATAAGGCATCCACAATAATGGAAGCATATGATGGCGATGATATTGGTTGTTTCGGTATGATAATGGAATCAGCCAATGATGAATCGGCTGTTAAGAAGATTCTATTATTCATACCTAGATTAATAGCTTCTTTATTTAAATCACTTAGAGACGCTATGTCTAAAAAGAATAAAGCAGTGAATATTACAGCTCCTAAACCACTGACGGTCAAGAAAGATAGTGATCTTGGAAAGAAGTTGGCTATAGCCGGTGCTGGTGCAGCAGTTGTTTGTGCCGGTGCTTCTGTTGCTATCATTGGTCCAAAGGATCTCAAAGAAATGGCCGATGAGACAGTAGATGCCGTTAAGGATAAGATACATAAAAAGGATGATGAATTGTCTTTTGGTTCGGAAAGCGATAAATTTGATCTAGAAAAAATAAGAAACAAATATAATGAACGGATGAAAAAAGCTGTCGACGATAAAAGGAAAATGCTGAGTAATATAAAGGTTGGTATTACTGATAAAGGTAAATGGTTTGTGGATGCAGGGCCGTCTATATGGCAATTTATGGAATTTAAAAAAGAATTCTATCTGTTTTTCGCAGCATGTGAAGGTAACAATAAATTCGTTACCGATAAAGATACTCATCATAAAAAATATACATACGAATCTTTTGTGCAGGATTCCGCAACATTTCCGTTGCGACATACAGAGCTCGTAAATATTCCTTGGATGCTTTGTAATAGAGGAGGTCTCAAAGAGAATCTCGATGAATGGATTAACGCTGCGAATGAGTCCCTGGAATATGCAACATCCAAGGAGTTTGAAAATAAGGTAACCAAATCACTTGAAAAACTGTTTTCTGATTTGGAACTCGCCGGAAAGACATCCTTTTCTCGCGAGAATTCTCCAATAGATCAATATTCTGGTAGTAACGCAGCCATAACTTCAAGATTTATATATGATATCATAAAGGGAAAGTATTCACTTGTAGAAGTTAAACAAATGATCAATTTGTTTGAAAAGAAACATGGTTCAGACTTCTTTGAGGATTATGAAGTCAATAAAAAAGGCAAGCCATGGGATATGCAGTATTTAAAGGAGCTCGAAACCAAGAGCGTAACTGGCATGGGTTCAAAACAATTTATTTTGCATCTTGCCGAAGTCAGTGAATATGTACATAAGAACCAAAAGAAGAAAGCATCTGCATTTAAAGATCTCACCACACATTATTCGAAGAATATCTTAACAAAGTATGCAACGGAAATACCAAAGTTTGTTTTCCAAATAATCAACGATTATGTTGATATCTTATCTCAAATACGCAGTGAAGTAGATAGACAGGTTCTCATATTAGAAAAGTCTATTAATAAGAATAATGGTTCTTCGTCAAATGAACCGAAGAAACTGGAGTCTGAATCAAAATAATAAGGAAAGGAAGATTTGAATGAATACTACTAATTGTGGACATTGCGGATTTGACGTTAACGTTGATCCTTGCAAGTGTCCTATAATACCCCCGAACTATCCGTTCAATAGACCTGCTCGTGATTCGTATACATTCTGCTGTTGTGGTCCTTCTAACCCAATGAATTCCAAGAATCCTATAACAGCAGCATATCCATCGGCTGGTCCATTCATTGGTTCGGCATTTGCAATGAATAACGGTGATCCATATCTGATGGATTCTACTAACATGACATATGGTCAGGTTCTCATATACTCTGAAAGTGTGTATACACGAGTATCACAGAGAACCGATGCGTCATGCATTAATCTTGCTGCGACATTCGATATGACAGACACATCACTGACAAATACTGTCAGAAATGATTTCCTCAAACAGTATATCTCAAGAAAGTACCTCGAACTTGAAGGTGTTCTTCCTATTATAAAAACATTATACAAAGTTCGTGTACACTATACGATCAGAGATATCGATGGTGGTACGATTAATTCAACACATGTTGATACTGATATCAAGGATTCACATTTCCACTTCACAGATATCAAGGATCGTTATGTTCAATCGATGAAGGGATTGATAATTGTAAACATTCCTGCTATCACATATCAGGGATTATACAATATTTCAATTGATCGCGTTGAGCTTATGATGAATGTCATAAATACTAAGGAGCATCTCGTTGACGCAATGAATCCTTATTATACATTCATCGATAATAATCAGAAGATTCGTCTCAATTCTGCTAACATCGAGAATACACCTGCTGATGAATCTATCACAATAGCATCGTGTGATGTTTATCGTGCATTTGATTATCATGCAAATGTAACAAACAGACTCAGACTCTCATTCACTGCATTCACATCCGTACCGATTGCATGTGGTGATACTATGGGTATCTGGAACGCACTCAATGAGCCAACAGATGCTGTTATTGCACAACTCAGAAATGAGGTTACTGCTCTCGAAGATGAAGTTGCTGCTCTTCATGCTCGTGATGATGCACAACAGACAGAGATCGATGAACTCAAGGGTCAAGTTGCTCTCAATACAAACAATATTGCTGCGTTGACTGCAAGAGTTGCTACACTTGAAGCAGCTAATACAAATAAGGATAGAATCATCGAAGAAATACTTGGACGTCTTGAAGCGCTTGAAAGAATTCCTCTTGCACTTGTTGCATATAGGGAAGGACAACAGTTCATACGTTCACAGATTACATGGCTTGCATATGGTAATCTGTATCAAGCAACAAGAGACTTTGTTGCATCTGGATCATTCATGCAGGATGTTGGTCTTGGTTATCTCGTTCCTGTTATTAAGGAAGCTTCTCCTTATGATGCTCTTCTCGAAAGAGTTGCTGATATTGAGACAACAGCAAACGATGCATCATCTGATGCACATGAAGCTGTTGAACTCGTAACAGGTATGTCTAATGTTGTTGAAGGACATAGTTCGTCAATTGCAACATTAACGACTGATGTTTCTGGTCTTGCTGAATCGATTGGTACTGTTTCAACATCTGTAGCTTCCCACTCTGAAACACTTACTGATCATGAAACAAGAATAACCGCTCTTGAAAACAATGAATGATTGATAATGGGGCGGGAAAGCCCGCCCCATTAATCTAAAAATGAAAGAAGTGAATTTGATGCCAACTCATACCGAAAGTATTGATGTTATAAACAAAACGATTCCGTTGACGGATCATACGAATATACCCGTCATCAATCAACCCAATCCGTGTTATGCATATGCTGCAACTGCTCGGGAAGTATGGTATCTTGTCCAACTTCCGAAATACAACGTATATGCTGCAGGAACACAAACCGCAATAACCATGTTGAATTATTATACGTACTTCCCCGAGGAAGAACCATCGAGTGGAGGATTCACCCCAGAACAATGGGCCGCTATTAACTCTGGTATTACATCCACGGATGTTACTCAGATTACGACAAATGCGAATGATATTTCTGATATTCAGACTACCATTGGCAATATAAATACTGTATTGGAAGAGGTGTTGTAATATGCCACATACAATTGCGGAGAATCTTATGAGATTAATAGCCACACGAACAGATATCGCAGATGCTATTGTTGATATGGGAGGTACTGTTACTTCAGGTGCTGGTCTCGAAGAATTCCCATATGATATATCGACAATACCCGGTGGTGGAGGAGGAGAAGCAATACCATGTGCAGGATCATTGGTCAGTTTTGGTACATCCGATTCAAATATAGGACATGGTACAATCGAGGTGATATAAATGTCAATAACAAAATATTATTTTACCGGACCAACTATTGAAAATCAGAAGAATGAGATATATAGTTTTATGAATACATATGGGACAGGATACTTCAGCACAATCAACAATAATGGATCAAATGTTGCATGTATGTTAAATGGTGTGCGTTCTTTGTCGTTCGGATGTGATTCTGCTAACACCTATTCAAATATCTCTGCGAAATTGAACAATAATTCGGAAAAATTCAGTGATGCAACATCTAATTTATGGGAATATGCAGTCGCTTGTACTGGAGGTCTTATTTTCAAAAGTCAAGTTGCTTCAGCAACAGCATCATTTCATTCGTATTTGTATATAACAAAATCAAATAATAATGAAACCATTATTGCATTTACTGCGTACGTTAATAATTATGGCCATTTCTTTGTTGGTGATCTTTCCCGATCAGCAACCTGGTGGGATGTATTTGGAAACGCAGACAACTTGTATAATCAAAATTCCTATTCCCACTATTGGGGTATTGCATCGTCAATGACAGCGTTAACGCCTCTCGTAACTAATGCGGAAACATATGCACCAAATTTGAATGTAATGCGTTTCACACAATTTCCACAACAAGATGGAAAGATTGTCGTGAATGGAATTGAATATTATTCAACCGGATATCTTGCAATGAAATAAATATAGAAAGGAATGATTAAACAATGGCTGTTCATACAGTAAATATTGATGTTATTAATAAGAGCATCCCGACTGGTAATCATGAAAACATACCCGTTATCAATCAGCCAAATCCATGTTATGGATATGCTGCTACTGCAAAACAAGTAAGACACCTGATCCAGATTCCAAAGTATTACATATATGAAGCTGGTACTCAAAAAACAATTGATGGTACAAACTTCTATGAATACTTCCCCGAAGAGGAACCCGGCGGTGGTGGAGGTGGCGGTGGTGGTGGAGACGTCTCCAGATACACCGTTGAGAAAGTAACCGATGGAGGTACTGGTGAAGTTACATACAAACTCATGGAGCAGTTGAACAATGGTACTGCTCATGCAGTTGGTGATGTTGTTGGAATTCGTGGTTCTCAGATGCTGGTTAATTACGGTGGAGAGTTACAGATACTCGACACATCAATTGCAACCATCAAATCGAGACTCGATGCTCAGTATAACTTCACAACATTCACAGAATTGGATATAACAACTTCTGGAAAGACGCTGAAGCAAATCACTGATGAGTTGTATGCAAAGAATCTCCCAACCAATACAATTGTAACTGGTCAGTTGTATTCATCTGCATTGCCTTTCTCTGGTAATGGTGAAGCTGAAGTAATGATAAATGGTCCTGCATTCTGGTGGACATGTAAATCATTAACAGAATCTCCATACTCATGGAATGCTATTGCTGGTGGTGGTTCTTGGAGTGGTGTTAAGATGGATTGGACCCCAACATACTTTACAGGCAAGCCACTTGACTATACGACATATAGTGATGGTAAACTCACAATACACAAGATGACTTAAAAATGAAAAATAAAATGAAAGGTGGAATAAATTATGCCAGATCCTAATTATGTTTCTGAAATAGAGCGTGAGGATGGAACGGTTCTCACTATAAGAGATGCTGCTGCACAGACTGCAATCACCGGAATGAATCCTATATTGCAACAGATACTTGCAGGAGTAAATGATATCAAGAGTGGAATCGGTGACACCAAATCAATCATCGATGCTATATTGGCTGGAGAACTGCCTACGAGTGGTGTCAGATTTCTCGACTATGATGGTAGTGTAGTTGCAACATATTCTGCAAAAGAGTTTGCTAATGTTAGTGAACTGCCTGAGAATCCGACACATGCTGGTTTGACTGCTCAGGGTTGGAACTGGTCGTTAGCTGATGCTAAAACATATGTGGGTAAGTACGGCGCATTGGATATCGGTCAAATGTACGTAACCGACGATGGTAAGACAAGGCTGTATATTAGCTTGCCAGAAGGAAGAACATCTCCTATTCTGCAATTATATCTGAATGCTAATTCTGAATTAGATATTGACTGGGGTGATGGTTCAACTCATTCAACATTCACTTCAACCACAGCTGATTACAAGAGTGAAAGACATGAGTATTCTACGTCTGGTGATTATGTAATCGCTGTGAGTGTTACAACCGGTGGGTTTGTGTTACAATCATCATCAACGAGCGTTTCAAGTATATTATGGAATGGAAATGATAGTGCAAGTTCTCCCGATAGAGCGTACAATAATGCAATAAAGAAAGCGGAAATTGGTGATGGTGTTACAAGTATTGGTAGTTATGCTTTCACCAATTGTTATTCTCTAACATCTGTTACTATACCTGATACTGTTACATCTATTGGACAAAGTGCTTTCCAGAATTGTTATGCATTATCATCAGTAACAATACCTGATGGTGTTACATCTATTGGTCAAAATGCTTTCTCCAATTGTTATTCACTATCGTCAATAACAATTCCAGATACAGTTACAAGTATTGGAAATAATGCTTTCGCCAGTTGTTATTTATTATTATCTATTACTATACCTGATTCTGTTGCATCTATTGATACTTTCTACAATTGTTATTCATTATCATCAATCACTATTCCTGATGGTGTTACAACTATTGGAAGATATGCTTTCAGTGGTTGTTATTCTCTATCATCAATTACCATACCTAATACTGTTACATCTATTGGACAGCAAGCTTTCTACAATTGCTATTCACTATCATCAATAACAATTCCAGACAGTGTTACATCTATCAGTAGTAGTGCTTTCGGAGGCTGTTATTCGTTATTATCTATTACTATAGGTGATAGAGTTAGAACTATTAGTGATGATGCTTTCTCAAGTTGTTATTCATTATCATCAATCACTATTCCTGATTCTGTTACAAGTATTGGAAATAATGCTTTCAGCGGCTGTAGATCATTATCATCAATCATTATTCCTGATGGTGTTACAACTATTGGAAGTTATGCTTTCAGTGGTTGTTCTTCTCTATCATCAGTTACCATACCTGATACTGTTAAGAGCTTCGGCATGAACGCTTTCAGTGGTTGTTATTCTCTATCATCAATTACCATACCTAATACTGTTACAACTATTGGACAGGGTGCTTTCAACGGTTGTTATTCATTATCATCAATTACCATACCTGATTCTGTTACAAGTATTGGACCGAGTGCTTTCCAGAATTGTTCTTATATGTCATTTATCAAGTTCGAATCAACAACTCCACCGACCGTTTCTAATAGTAATGCTTGGTCAGGTGTATCAACCTCAACAAAGATTCTCGTTCCTACTGGTACACTGGAAACTTACAAAACCGCTACGAATTATCCTGATCCGTCTACATACACATATGAAGAATATTAAGGAGGTGACAATGAATGTCGCAAACTATTGCTGATGGCCTTTCGCGCATAATAGATGCAAAGACCAATATTGATAATACAATCACCGCCAAAGGCGGCGTTGTCAGTAAAGGTTTAATAAATACTCCGACTGATATTGCAACGATACCTTCCGGCGGAGATGTACCAACACCGACACCGGTCACAGTAAAGTTCTTCGATTATGACGGAACCACCATTGCATCATACACAGGTGAAGAGTTTGATGCCCTCACCCAATTGCCAGGAAACCCAACGCATACCGGTTTGACATCTCAGGGATGGGGTATAACTCTCGCGGATGCAAAAACATATGTGGCAAATAACGGCAATCTCAATCTTTGTCAACAGTATGCGGTAACTGATGGAAAGTCCAAGCTCTATATAACGTTACCAGATTCAAACACATCACCAACATTGAAATTATATCTCACAAAAAATTCGGAGATTGATATTGATTGGGGTGATGGTTCAACTGTTTCTCATTGGACAGCAACAATGAATACAGCGTACAAAGAAAAGCATCAATATCCCGGAGCGGGAAACTACATCATTTCAATAACTCTCACAACAGGTTCAATGTCGTTCCAATCATCATCCAATAATTACGGAACAACATTCACTGATGATGTTGGTTCCGTTGCGTCTACAGATCGTATATACATGAATGCTATAACGAAGGTTGTCATCGATGGAGCAAATGTTTCAATTGGTAATGCTGCATTCAGTCAGTATTACAACATTGAAGAAGTTGTCATTGGTACATCAATAACATCTTTAGGTGATGATGCATTCAATAGCTGTTATGCTCTCAAAAGCATTTGTATTCCCGGAAGCGTTACTTCTATTGGTGCGAGAGTATTCAGATATTGCGAGAAGGTCGTTAATCTCGCAATATCACCCGGTGTAACTACTATTGGGCAGTATGCGTTCTCAAGCTGTTATAATGCTTCACCAATATCAATACCTTCAACTGCAACATCATTGGGATCTTATGCATTTGCATATAATTTTAAAAACGAAACTATCAAGATCCCGGACAGTGTAACGAATATTGATAATTATGCTTTCTATGAAAGTTATGGTTTGACTGAACTCGAAATTGGTTCTGGTTTAACCACAGTTGGATCAACTATATTCGGTGAGTGTACCCATCTCAAGAAACTAACTATCAATGAAGGAACAACATCAATTGGTTCTAGTATGTTCTCCTCGTGTACCAGTTTGACAGATGTCTCAATACCGTCGACTGCAACAACAATACAAACATCCGCCTTTTCCGGGTGTTCCAGTTTACGTGAGATAGAAATACCCGAAGGCGTTACATTGATTAAGTCAACAGCATTTTCAACTTGTACTGGTCTGGAGAAAGTTACACTCCCATCAACATTGACAGAAGTACAAAGCTCCGCTTTTAGTAAATGTTATTCACTCCGAGAAATAAACCTTCCAGAAGGTCTTGTCACTTTGGGTGTTAATGTCTTCGATACATGTTATTCTTTACAGAATATCACGTTACCAAGTACACTAACATCTATCGGAAAAGAGTGCTTCACAGCATGTAGGTCTTTAACGGAGGTCACAGTACCAAGCACTCTCACAACGATAGGACAAAATCTTTTCAGCAGTTGTATTTGTTTAAAGAGTGCCGTAGTTGAAAGTCCCCGAGCAACACTTCCGACGGCAGTCTTCACTGGTTGTACAAGATTACAAAGCGTATCATTGCCAAACGCAATGACATCAATGGACAGTTCTACCTTTTCTTCCTGTGAATGTTTGACATCTGTGAACATACCAACTGGCACGACAATGATTCAGTCATCCTCTTTCAGTGGGTGCTCATCATTATACAGCATAACAATACCGGAAGATGTAACAATCATAAAGACCAGTGCATTCGCGAATTGCTACTCATTGAAGAATATAACTATTCCTTCGAATGTTGTGACAATACAATCAGCCGCTTTCAGTGGTTGCAAGAATTTCATGTATATTAAATTCGAACCATCAACACCACCGGCCGTTGGTAATACAAGCGCATTTTCTAACGTACCCACAACATGTCTGATGCTAGTTCCAATTGGTTCGTATAACGCATACATTACAGGTACCAATTATCCTGCCACATCAAAATATACTTATCTTGTATATGGTACATACACATCTGGAGCATCATTGCCAGAAGCGACACCTGATAATGAGTATTCGCTTGTATGGTATGCTTCTATGGCTGATGCTGTATCAGAAACAAATCCGATTACAGTCGGAAATGGTAATGAAGTATATGCACGTGCGACCGCAATAGTATCCGTTTCAAGATATGTTGACTTTCCCAATAATACAACAACTATTACAGGAAGCCCATCATCACTTACGGCATACACAGGTATCAACAGATGTAATGTAGCAGATGATGGTACAATCAATGCATACTACGGTGATGCTGGATATACTGAAGATGGTTCAAATGGTCAGGTAATGGTTAAGATACCCAAGTTCTATTACAAGGTCATCCCAGATACTGATGGTGGTCTTGACAATGATAACATCAGAAAGTGTACTTGGAAGATATCCGATTCTTCACTTGGAGGATACACACTCCACCCGGCATTCTATGATGCAAGCGGTAATGAGATAGATTACTTCTTGTATGGTGCATTTGATGGTGTTGGTCAAAATTCTGAAGGAACATATGGAACCGAATACAACACATCATCTGACAAACTGGCATCTGTTGCTGGTTCAACATATCTTCCATTGAATACATTCACCAGAGCAACCGCCCGTACGATGGCAGCTAACCGTGGTGCCGGTTGGTATCAGGCAGCTATTAAACAGACTGCCGCAATACAGATGTTGATTGCTGTTGAGTATGGATTTAATACTCAAAAAGCAATTGGTAATGGTGTTGTAAATGCTTCTGCGGCAACATATGCTGGTCAGACAACTGGTAATATTACATCCGGAACAACAAGCGACAAGATCACACCAGTTAACTGGAGAGGTGTTGAAAACTTCTGGGGTAATATATGGGATTGGATCGACGGATTGAATACTGTTGATAGAGTTCCGTATATCTGTGCTGGATTTAACTTTGCGGACGCAACTGCTTCCGGTGATACACAGATCGCATTTGCACTTCCTACTGAAGGATATGTTACTGCATTCGGTTATGATTCTAATAACGATTGGATATTCTTGCCTTCTGAATCATCGTCAACCGCCGCTCCCACTGGACCTATTGGAGATTATCTGTATTCAACTACTGGTGAATGTGTTGCTCAGTTCGGTGGTCGTTGGCAACGTGACCAGTATGCTGGTGCATTCTTCTGGTGCTGCAATAACGGTGCTTCAAAAACTGGAAACGATATCAGTGCACGTTTGATGTTTATACCAACCGGAGCTGTTTAATATTGAAGGAGGTCATTTATAATGATTATAGTTGAATTAGTTGATGACGAGACCAGAGAGCGTAGATACTCTGATCAGAACGTCATGATTCGTCAAATCGAAACAGGTGCTCTTTACGAGGATGCAGTAGATGTAATTCCTTGTAAGTACACATATGAGGAAACAGATATTCCGATTCCGGAAGAACCCGATATTCCCGATGAAGATGGTCCTCGTGACTTGACACCTGAAGAAGCTGAAATAGTTGATCAACAACTCAATTCAGAAGCAACCGAAACAGGCGTTACACTCTAACAACAAAAAAGAAGGAATGGGAGCCCGCATGGGCTCCCTCTTTCTTTTAATGGTAGCATATGTTTATCTCATTTCATCACCAGTTTATTGGATATACCGAATATGGGATTGCTTTATTGATTATTATCATTACAATAGTTAGACAAGCTATTGTGATACAAACACCAATTTGAAGCTCAAACACTTTAGCTCGTGCTTCCATTCGTTTATCAAATGATTTAATATAATCATTTATTAAATAACGAACAAATGCTCCCCATGCGACATTTGCGATTAGTGCTATTAATTCACCAACCAATATGAATACGAGAACCACATCACGCGTATTCTCGATCTTAATTAAACTATTAATCATATACCGTTACTCCTATATTGTTATCACGAGTATCACGGAAGCAGTCTTTATACTTGACTCCGTCATATACTCTTCCTGGTGCTAAACTCGTTTTAGAATACAGATGAAAACATATTATTTGGAACTTCTGCGGGGCTTTGCGTTGAGTATCATACATCACCAATGGATGAATAACGAAATGCCCAGACTCGAAGAATTGTTCCCATCCAAATCTGTTCTCATTATATTCCACAGTCGCGAAATACCCAGATTCATTTCTTTCAATTTTAATTATCTTTCCATAAGGATAATTAAAATCAATCGTCATGTCCTGAGCTGTAAATCTTGTCATATCTCGAGTAGGTGATTTCATACCAACCATCAAAAGATGATTTTTCAACATTTCCATGATGGTTTCATTTTCTTCTAATGCTATTTGTATTTCCGTTGGATACATATCAATGCTCCACAGAATCTGTATTACCGTAGTTTTCATTATTACCGATATCCTTTCTTATATTTGTGCTGGTAAACCTGATCTCTGATGCATTTTTAGCGAGATCGATACCGACAACAAAATCTGCTATCTCACATATCTTATGTGATTCTTTAACAGTCTCTGGTGAGACTGTTTCGATCGAGAATGACTGCTGAGGGATTTGTTTTTCGCGTTCCTTTGCTTCTTCGGCCAATTTCTTTAATTGTTTTATCCAACGTTTCGACCATAGCAGTTCATGATAACGTTGTTTGATTGTTGGGTTGATGAGTTTGGGTCCGAAAGCCCATTCTCCTATAAAGCCCATGACGGGTTTATTCCAATCAATACGCACATTTTTACCTGCACATCTTCTTATGTATTTTTTCTTTTGACGTGTATTCATTGTTTGATCAACCCTTCTACATGTTTTTCGGCATCTTCAACCGCTTTCTTGAGTACACCGAATAATGGATGTTTCTGTATTTCATCATTTGCTGTCATGGTGCTGTTTATGTCTGTACCAACGATGAAGATATTGAAACAACTGGTTTTATATATACCCAATTCAATTTCACAAGTATCAGGTTGATAACCTAATAATATTCGATCATGTGAATCAGGATCATCCGTAAATACCTTGGAGAAACACGGAAGTCCATTCTCATCAGATTCAAACATACACCAATCAGCAACATATTTGAATTCATGTTTTGATAATATAAGCCATAATGTTGCAAGCATCATGTTTATATTAACAAGATTTGTTGCTTTTGTTACTCCATTAATAGGATCATAATGATATTCTTCAAGGAGTTTGTCAACATATCTTCCAACAAGACCATCACCCTGCATTGAAAACATTTCTTCATTTTCCATTATTAGTTTCCTCCTTTGAGTTGTTATAACGTTTTATGAAGTGTGCTTTTGATTCAAATGTAACATTTATGTTGTCGAAATCAAAGCCATACTTTTCTTTGTAGATTCTCATAGCGTCTTCAGCTTTAACCTTTTTGCCAAAGGCTTCAGATGTTTCCATAATGAATCTGAAATCATCATAAAAACGCCTTATCTCTACTTCGTTCATTCCTTCGTTTTCCAGTACCCAGATACACATGGCGAGAACACAAGCGGTTGCGGAATCAATTGATTCTGACACACCTTCGTAGAATGATTCGAGTCGCATCTGTTCTCGACATTTGCGACAATCAATGTTACCACCTTTAGTTTTCATCATTTTCCTCCTCAATATACAGCTCACAAACTTTATAAGCTTTATCCCCTGCTGAACACAGGTTTTCAATTGTATCATATCCACATTCAGAAATATCCTGAATGTCACAGTTCTCGATATAGAACAGCCCATTCAAACAAATGTTATCGATACGATAACGTTTTCCGAGATGCAGATCCCTTATCAGAAAATCTCTCAACTTATTGAGGGTATTCAGGTCACGATCTTTCAATCTGTATACGGTATGATTATAATTCAAGTCATCCAGATCCATTCGGAGGAACTTATTAAACGGCAAACGTTCAACAATATATTTCTCTGACTTCATCCATGATAATTCCATGTCAAACTTGTGAATGAAATCATCGACAACATATGTCGATTGCGTAGGCATTCCAGGGTTGGTTCTAACGGTGAAGAGGTTCTGAATCTCTTTCTTATCTTCAACGATAGAATCCAGTTCTTTGGCATATTCAGAGAAGAATTGGAATTCCTTTTCTGATACTCGTTCTTTTGTCATCTCAGAATTCCAATACTTATCCTTATCAGGGATATTTTTGAACTTATTCTTTTCAGGGTCAATATAGATATCATAGCTGAATTGAATCTCGAACGGTTGATCTAACTCATTCCTTCGAATCTTGACACAGAAGTGGTTATCACCTCTCACCAATGACCAATGATATTCGTGTTCAGATATTCTGAAAACAAAATTTATTATATCTCCGGTTCTAGGATCATAATCATTCTCCACATCTGCGAAGAAATCCTCAGTCTTCGAGATTATCGCATCAACAATGAATGCTGATATGTAGATATCCTCGAAAGCGATTTTCAAGTTTTCATCAGTAAACCCTTGCATTTTAAACATCCTTTCTGACATCTTAAAATATTTTTGGTTTGATGTCTATATTAATAATATCTATATGAAATTCATGAATAATGGTTCCGAAACCGCTCTGTAAATCTTGGTAGAAAGGAGAGATATTATGTCTAATATTGATTCACATCAGCATGTTGTTAAGACGACGTCACAGTGGAATGACCGTGCTGTAGAATATTGGGTTGTCCCTCGAGGATGTTTATGTATTGAACTAACACCTGAAGGGAAAACAAAACTTAAGGTTGGTGAAGGTAACAAATTCTATCATCAACTCCCATATGTATGTGAAGGATCTGACTTAAGTAATTACTATACAAAGGAAGAAATCGACAATATAATTGATAATATTAATCGAATGGCGATTATGTCCACAGATGAATATGATTCAAAGAACGATCTTCCGTTGGATGGAAATAAACTTGGTGACGTTAGATTTGTAAAAAGTAATACACCATCCATATCAACCGAACCTGATATATATCTTTGGAATGGTACGAAATGGATATTTGTCGGAACTGATATAAGCAGCATCGATCTGGATGATTTCGTTAAAAAAGAAGAATTCGAAGTCGTCAAAGATAAAGTTGATATCATGTATCCGAAGATGCATGAGCATACAAACAAGGATGTGTTGGATCAAACAACAGCACCATTTACTATTCCTGAAAAAGAAAAACTTGCTGGATTACACAATTATGACGATACCGAGATTCGTGAATTAATTCATGAGACTGGGCATACACATCCAAACAAATCATTGCTCGATACAATAACGCCATCATCATTATGGAATGAAGCAGATCGTATAAAGTTTAATGATCTTCATAATTATGATGATACTGAGGTTATTGTCAGAATAGAAACACTTGAAGAAAAATCCCACACTCATTCAAACAAAAATATTCTTGATCAAACAACAGCACCTTTTCAAGTAGCTGATAAAGAGAAACTGGATTCTCTGCAGAATTATGATGTCTTCAGAGGTACTGATGGTATTTATCCGGGTGGTAAAGGTCTTGTACCAGGACCAACAATTGCCGACTCCGGTAAATTCTTATCGTCATCGGGTGAATGGTTACCTGTCACGGTTGTTGTTAATGATTTCGTTGGTGCTACTCCAACAGAAGACGGTGAACATGGTTTGGTACCGGCACCAATGGCCGGTGAACAAGCAAAGTTTTTGCGCGGTGATGGTGTATGGGCTAAGGTAAAACAAGAAGGCGATAAATATAAAGCTGGTGACGGTATCTATATCATGTCTTCTGAAGCAGTTATAGATTCATTCCCTGCTAAATTCTACAGTAGATCAAACAAACTGAAGAATTATGTTATTTATGGCAACACAGGTGGTGTTGGTGAGTATGAGAGTACTTCTAACAAATACCTGATACCAGTGAAAATAACAGCGGACGGACAAACAGCTGTCACAAATAACATTTCTTTGACTGCTAAATTGTATCCTGGTGACTACATCGATTTTGCTAATCAAACATTTGTTCATACTAGAACTCCTGTAGCCACACCAATCGTTGGTCGTGGTATGGCGATCGATAGTAATGGTAATGTTATGTCATCGAGTGCATATGCTGTTACTCAATGCTGTGCTACCGATTTCATACCTGTATCTTCTGAATTCTCATATGAACTTACTCCAACATATAATCCAGTCTCAAGTTATTTGAGTCCACGCTTCCATGCATTATATGACGAGAATCAAACGTGTACACGTGTAATCCCGGCAAATTATAATTCAACGATACAGATCACACCTGCTGCCAACGAGAAATACATGAGAATTACGGGTGGTACTGAATACTACGGTCAAGTTATGATAATGCCAACCGTTACTCAAATTGGACCGGTTGTAGAAACAACATTGATACCTTCAATCGGAACATATCCAAATGTCATAAATACAATAGATATATTGACAACCGTAAAACCAAGCAGTGTATTAATTGAAGCAACTCCTGATGAAGAAGATCCTGATGACCCTTCAGCAGCATTTACTGGAATAATATATAACGAGGGTGTTCTTGATGTAACTCAGGAAGACCCAAATGCTTTAAATGAACTCACGATTCACTTCCGTGAATCTGATAAAGTCATCACAGTTCCAGCAGGTGGCTCAACATATACTGCTGGTGATGGTATTGATATTGATGCTAATGATGAGATCTCTGTTAAACTTGGTGCTGGATTACAGTTCGATGCTAACGGAGCAATCGAGGCTCCTGGCGGTGTAGAATATGTAGCTGGTGATGGTATTAACATCGATTATGCTTCTTATGACCCAGATTATTATTTCGACACACAGGTTTCGTGTAAATTGTCGGGTAACAGATTGGTGAAAACATTCACAAAATACAATTCGGAACCCGCGTTTGGTGCAGTCATCTGGCATTATAACAATGAACCATTCTCAGGACCAGTGTTCGTTGGTCGTACTGTTGATAGTGTTAAATGCACTGGCAATACAACCAATGTCAATGGACCTATAACATTCGACGGAAAACAGTGGTACTATTCTACTTTAGATGGTTGGGTTGATGGTCAACATACTGATGACTTGGGTAATATGCAAACTATCGAGCATCTATACCCAATCGCTGAAAAAGATGATGCTGCTTTGGCAATTCTCACCGCAGCATATGCTGGTAGCAACAGTAAGGCTATCAGTATTAAACCAGCAACTACAACAACAATCGGTGGTGTTATTGTCGGTGGCGGTCTTGAAATAGATGAAGACGGAGTTCTATCTGCTCCCGGTGGTAGAACATATGTTGCCGGTGATGGTATCGTGATAAGTGACAACACTTCATATGAATTGAGTGAAGATACTGTCACAAACACGGAATACTTCTTTGATACGCAGGTAACTTCAACCGTTTCCGGAAGAACCTATACAAAGTACAATACAGAACCAGCACTTGGAGCTGTTGTGTATGCATCTTCTTATACACAACCATTTTTCGTAGGTCTTACTGCAGATTCTGTAAAATACGGAACCAGTTATGATTCGCAAATATGGCCAAATCCGGACCATCCATCATTTGAATATAAAGGTGTAACATGGTATTATTCCGGTTTTGAATACTCCATGTCCGGTGATGGAACCGATGCATCAGGGCATATGCAGAAATTATCAGGGACATATTCCGTTTCGACAGAGGCAGACTTACAGAATATTGCAAAAGCTATTATTGATGCAGCTGATATCATTACGGATCCGACAAAAAGAATTTCTGCTAAACTTGGAAACGGTTTATCATTTGATAATAATGCCGCAATAACCGTTGATGAGATGACAGGTGCTACCGCTCTTGCTAACGGTGCAAGTGGTACAGTGCCTGCTCCATTGGCAGGTGACGACGCCAAGTTCTTGAGAGGCGACGGTAGTTGGGCTGAAATAGAAACGCCTGCCACATATGTTGAAGGTGATGCAATAGAATTCGGTCATCCAGGAATGACTGATCTTGGATTTGATTTTGATACATTTGTTTCAAAATTCACATCACCAAACAATGGTATCGTTTCTGTTGATTCGGTGAATAAAGCTTTCACATTAACCGCTACTGGTTCGGACTGTTATACCAATCCATGGGTTAGTGGATCATTATATACAATACCTGTGATAGGTGGTAGAAAATATCGACTCACATGGAATTCAAATGCGTCAAATGTTGATGGTACTATATATGCATTTGAAAATGCCAATACATCACACATGCATGCTGTGAATCAAGCAGATCAGAATTATCTTGAATTCACAGCAGATACATCCAGTAATGTTAACTTCAGATTTGGTGTCACAAACAGTGGCAATTCCATCACATACTCAAACATCAAGTTCTATGAAGTTGATAACGCCGATCCAGATACAAATATCATCAACGTCAAGATAGGTAATGGTCTAACATTCGATTCTAACAACGCAATTGAAGCCATTCCATATGTATTACCAACTGCATCCGCATCCACACTTGGTGGTATTAAGGTTGGTAGCGGTCTTTCAATTGATTCATCAACAGGTGTGCTTTCTGCAACTGGTTCAACATATGCATTCCGTGAAGGTACAACAATCGGTGCTTTCGAAGTTCAGGAAAATGGTGGAGCTTGGCAACAGATTGCAGTTCACAGTGTTGGTACATCATTGTCAAAAGGAAATGGTTTAACATCAACAGAGCCACCTGATAAGATATATTTGATGAGTGCATCTAATACACCATTGTCAAATATAACAATCGGATTACTCGATCCAATTATTGATTCTCAACAACAGGTGACAGGATGGAAGATTAAGGAAACTTATCTTCCTTCATATGTTGATGATGTAATTGAAGGATATTATTACAACAACCAATTCTATGAAGATGATCAACATACAACGGTGATTACTCCTGAAAGTGGAAAGATATACATTGATATTCCTAACAACGAATCATACCGTTGGGGCGGGACTACATATGTCATGATATCCAATCCCGTTGATGTATTTCACGGTGCTGATGGTACTAATCCAGGTACAGCCGGATTGGTGCCCGCGCCGTTAGCAACAGACAATACCAAATTCCTCAAGGGTGACGGTACATGGGCTGCTGGATACACACATCCAACATATACACCGCATACACTTGGTATATACAAAATAGCAGTTGATAGTACTGGTCATGTCAATACTGCACAAAATGTTGAATCGACTGATATTGAGAATCTGTTAGGGCATATTGTCATATATTGTTCGGATGATGTATCTGATGGAATTCAACTCGGTACACCGGTTGATGCTCCTGTTGCTGCGAATAAAACACTATCATCTGTTAAGGAAAATGATCTCACAATATTGGAGGTGTGATATTAATGATTAGAAAATTTACAGCCACTAATACATCAAATTCTAACACAAACCTTACTCAATTTCGCAGTTTTCTGATAGAATACCAATCATCAACATTTTTAAAAGATATGAACATCGGTTCCATATATTACGCAACACCAACAGCAAACATGCTCATCACATCAAAGAATGGGACAACCACATTAACAATTCAATGTAGATCCGCAACTACTGGTTCAAGTATAAGTTTCTCATATCACGCTAATGGAAATTTTACATCTGATAGCAACACATATGGAAGCAGTGGTTATTGGTCTTCCGCATTCATAAAAGGAGCCATATTATGTGATAACGGAATTATTTTACACATATATGGTATGTCCCATGGGTCATCGAGTAGTGATTCTAATTATAACAGTCTTGGTTATGCTTTGACAGTTGATGATAATGGTGAGCTCTCAGTAATCGCAACAAACAACTATATCCCAGTTGATGCTGATTATGTGACAACATCAAATACCATTGGTATCATGCATCCTTTATCTACTGCAAAAGGAACGTTTCGTATTCAAACACAATATGGTGCATCACAGACATGTTTGTCACCATTGATCCCTTGTAATACGAGTGATCCTGATGCATACTTGCCGTTTGCATATGGTGCTACTCAGTCACAGTACCCCGCGGAACGTTTGGGTGCAGTTCGTTTAGGTGGTAATGATTATATCACAAATGGTACGTGGTACATTCGTGATGGGGTTTAATATGATATCCGGGGCTTCGGCCCCGGAATATTCTTTGTATCGTAAACGCTCATGTAAGTCATCTTAACAGAAAGGAGAGATATTATGCCAGAAAATTTAACATTACGAGATGTCAAAATATATGTTAAATTTGAGACGGCCGCAACCAAACAGGCTCTTGTTTCAAATGATACATTACCTGTGTTGATGGGTAAGATCAACAAATGGTATAATTCATTGGATGAGATTGCATGGACTGGACATCCAACATATATAGTTACACCAACAACATCATCAGTCACACCTGCTGAAGGACAAACATTCACTGCGATAGATTCATTGACTGTGACAAATGGGCATGTGACAGGATACAATACCAAGACGGTTACAATGCCGAAATCGAACATTCAAGATATTGATTATGATTCAACAACAAATGAATTGACAATCACATACAGTGATGAGAGTGAAGAAACCGTTCCCGTTGGTGGTTCAACATATACCGCCGGTGATGGCATTGTTATAGATTCTAATGACGTTATTACAAATGAAGGTCTGTTATCTGTTACCCAAGACTTTGATAACAAGAATCGTCTCACCTTTGAAACCACATACGGTGATATCGTTATTGATATTCCCACCGGTGGTGGAGGAGGTGGCGGAGGTGAGGGTGGTTCTTCTGAAACATATGTTGCTGGTGATGCAGTATCGCTTCATGATTCAACAGCTCCACTAACAGCCACACTCACGCATTTCAAATGGGAAATATCACAAACCCGTGCAAAAGCAGAAGGTACAGTTTATGCAACATTGCAGGTTGGTGAGATTGAATTCTATGATGAGAATGATCAACTGATTACATTCTCTGCAATTGCCGGAAGCTTTAAATCAGATTCACCAAATCCACCATCGCCATCATACGTAACAACACCAACTGTTCAAACTCCAGATAAGATCATAGATAATGATATAACAACGAAATGTTGTGTAACTAATTTCACATCTGCATTAGATGCAATGGTGTTTATATTTGAATTGGATTCCACTAATCCTATCACAGCTCAAGATATTAAACGTTATCGTTATTACACCGCGGATGATGATACTTCTGCTGATCCAGTATCATGGACATTATCTGTTTCACCCGATGGAATAGAATGGTTTGTTGTTGATACACAAACAGAATCCAATGTACCAACCGCACGTGAAACATCAACCGAATATTTTACAATGACCAAACCGACTATATCGGCAAAGTCAATTAATGTAAAATATGACGATGGTTTAATGTTAGACGCTCATGGCAATTTGGTTGTGCAAGCAGGACAAGGTATTGAAATATCAAATAATGCTGTAACAGCTAAACTCGGTGATGGTTTGACATTTGACAATAATGACGCAATCACATTGGATGAGACGATTGACCTCGCATTAAATTGCGATTATTCTCAGTAAGGAGGAAATATTATGCCAAATAAAACATATAACAGTGTCCAAATGAAAATAGACTTCGCCGCTCAAGTCGGTCAAGGTTCTGGACGTCTATTAGATAATGTATTATATTCAAATCTGGAAACGGGTGAACATACTTCGGGTCAACCTTTACCCAATAATGCAAATATTGCAGTATCACTTGCAAAGATTTACACATGGGCCAAAGATCTGTTTGCATTTAATCCGTCAGCAACAGGTAGTACTCCAAAAATAACACTCAACGACACATCATTTAATTTCATTGAAACTGTCGGTGGTGTTAATAAAATCAAGGAATCTTACCTTCCTTCATATGTTGATGATGTTGTTGAAGGATATTATTACAACAACCAATTCTATGAAGACGCTGAACACACAACACTGATTGATCCTGAGCCCGGAAAAATCTATGTTGATATTTCAACCAATACATCATATAGATATGGTGGAACAACATATGTTGCAATAACAAACCCGATTGATGTATTTACTGGAGCTACATCCAGTAGTGCTGGTGTTGCCGGTATTGTTCCCGCACCTGCTGCAGGAGATCAGAATAAGTTCCTGAAAGGTGATGGCACTTGGGCACCCATATCCGCAGCTGTTGATGAAAAGGTAAAAGTTACGGCTTCAACCGCGAAAGCATATCTGATTGGTACAACCACATCGCCCGATGGAACTGCTGTCGAAGGTGTCGGAAATACGGGAGTTTACATGACGGATGGTACATTGACAGCAACCAATCTGAGTTTCTCCGGAACATTGAATGGTGCGTCATTTACTATCACATCTGGTTCAACATATAATCTGAATGATATAACAAAGGTTGAAGCAGCAACAAATCCTGGTGATGGTACGATCAAAATAAATGGTTCACCCACAACGGTTTACACTCATCCCACTTATACCGCAAGAACTGGTAAACCTACTGCTGATGTCACAATTGATTTCTCAACAACGACGAGTTTCACGATGTCTCAAATCACAAGTGATGCTCTGGGACATGTTACTGGCGCGAATGACAAAACGATCACGTTCTCATTACCGTCCGCTCCTTCGGCAGATAGACACAATTATTATTTACGCGATGATGGATCATGGCATGATCCCATGAGTGAATATGACACACTCATTCTCAACTGCACATATGACACATCTGTTACATGATACAAATGATATACCCGGGGCATCATGCCCCGGGATTATCTTTACTGCATGGCAAAACGTTCATGTAAGCCTTCCTATTATTGTTACGAAAGGAGAATGACTAATTATGCCTAATAAGACATATAACAAGGTGCAGTTGCGTGTTAAATTCACACAAGCATCTGATCGTGCTAATATCGGTAATAGTGATACCAATGGTGAGAACATTGCTGTTTCTTTTGGTAAATTAAGCAAATGGTATGAAGCACTCGTGCCAACCGGTGGTTCTTCCGGTAAGATTCTTGCATGGAATTCTTCTGGTACTGCTAAATGGAGTGACCCCTTACATCCAGCAATTACTAAAAGTGCGGACACAACATCGACAGTTTCACCTGCGCACGGAGGTACTTTTACAACAGTTGATTCTGTTACACGTGACGCAAATGGTCATGTTACAAAGATAAACACAAAAACTGTTACATTACCGAGTGATCAAAATACAGATACAAAAGTAAGACAATCACAGACTACCGCAACAAATTATAGACCAATATTGTTCGGTGCGAAGAATTCTACAGACGTTTCAACATTGGCGGATACTATTACAGATGAAGCATATACATCAACAAAGATGTATGCTCAACCTTCAACTGGACTGATCTACTGCACTGGCAGACAAATTGAAAATGTTACGATTCAAACTGGAAGTACAAAACAAGCACACATCACATTACAGACTTTGATGACTTGGTTGATTACCACAAAAACATATATTCCATCAGGAAAATATTGTCATGTTATCATAAGTACAACATGGGCGTATGCAAACAATGACATACTGCAGGTGAGTATCGATGGTATAAATTATGAAATTCAACTTGCTGGTGTTATTATTGAATTCATCGGTAATGCTACATCATACAATGCTGGTATGTTTAGATTGTTGATTCACTCGTCACCAACAACATCGTTTACTCCAGCATCTGGATATACAGCATTCCCAGTATCAACAATAGCAGAATATACATGCAATGGTTCCGATTATTCACCGACATGGAAGAAAATTTGGAATTCACACCCAACGTATACTTCAAAAAGTAGTGGGCTATATAAGATAACTGTTGATGGAACAGGTCATGTTTCAGCAGCAACGGCTGTTGCTAAAGCAGATATAACTGCATTGGGTATTCCCGGTAGTGATACTAATACAACATACACCCTCGGAACATCCGGAAATAATGTAACATTAACACCATCAAGTGGTAGTGTTCAATCTATAACAGTTCCATATGCCACAAGTGCTACAACCGCATCAAAGCTAGGATCATCAACCGTTGGCAGTACTCGCAGACCGATATACTTGAATTCTGGAACTGCTACAGAAGCAAATTATATGGTTTCTCATTTTGGAAATGCTGGAAAATCCAATATGAATGATGTTGGTAAGATGTTTGCTTCAGTTGGTATGGCCAATCTATCCGATCCAAGTAATGCAGTCGATAACCCTATGAATGGCACAACAAAATCAACAAGTTGGCATTTGTATTGGGATGCATCCTATAGTGATGATCCCAGTGGATCAAACGCATGGGTTGCTCAAATAGCAAATAAAGCCGGAACGGCACAATGGTGGGTTCGTTCCAGACAGGGTGGTACAATAACGAATGGTACAGAATGGGCTGCTGGTTGGGAACATTTGACAATAACATCGCAAGCTGGAGCAGGCTCTGCAACAAATCCGGTGTATGTTGATTCAAATGGTCATACACAAGCGTGTACATATTCATTGAATAAATCAGTACCGTCGAACGCTGTATTTACAGACACTGACACAAAGGTTAATGTCACACTCAATACATCAACCAAATCATATCTGCTTGCAACCACAACAGCTCCAACATCTACAGCCGCGGGTGTTACATCTGTTGCTGATACAAATATTTGGATCCAATCCAATGCGGTTCATGCTGTAAAATATTATGGTTGGTATGGTCAAAAAACCAATGACACCAGACAATCTACCGCAAATCTTACATGTGCTGGAAAGGGTGCGATGCAACTCATAATTGTATCATCAACATTGACAACGGGTAGGCCTGCTGCAGATGGATATATAATGGATTTCGATTGGGATAATACGGGCCATTATAAAGCACAATTATTCATACCGAACTCTACAGCATATAATAGTAGTTTGCAATGGAGAGGTCAAACCGGTTCTTCGGATTGGTCGGCAACAGCATGTGCCTGGAGAAATGTTTTAGATGCCAACAATTTGGAGTATATGGCAACTCATAGCACAGAATTTAAAAGGGCTTTTGATTTAGATATACCAATGTCACCAATACTGCGCTCAACAAGTTTTTACAATCGCGCAAATAGATTTGCTTTGATCGGAGCTGGTAAGATAGTTGTTCAGTATTCTAGTAACAATGGTTCAACATGGACCGATATGGCTTGGGATACAACCGATAATACAACTTACAACAAAGCGATATTATTCAACGATACAATCAATGCCTCGGTACCAGTTGGACCAAGAGATTCTTCTGACAGAACAACATCAATGAAGACTCGAATAATAGTGACTGTTGATGATAGAGATGTTATGGTTGATCAGTTCCTGTTTCAATTAAACTCAGCATATCAAAAAATTACAGTCACATTGGAAGCGTCAAAAGTGGGATCCGTTGACACTTTTGAAACTCTTTCAAGTTTAACTACAGAAGCCTGGGATTATCAATGCTGTATAAATACTAAAGGCATACGTTTTACAACATCTTCCGGAAATTATGCAAAACTTAGGATAACTTTCGGATATTCCACAATCAATTCAAGTTATAAAACATCAGTTTCGACGATATTGGGTATAGCTGCATATTCTGGAATATATTGGGGCACTAATCCACTGGTGAACGGCAATACTAGTAAGACCGATATCGCACTATATGATCGCCCATACGCATGGATGAATGATGGAACGATGCTGATTCCAACGCAGTTAAAAATATTCGGTGGCAATTATGGAACTTTCATAAGAAGTGACGGTACAAACACATACTTCTTATTGACAAATTCTGGTTATGCACAGACTGGCTCGTGGAATAATTTAAGACCTCTCTATTTCTCAAATTCAACGGGCTTTGTAACAATGGAAAATGGTGCAAGTATATCACCTAGCTTATCAGTTACAGGAACAGCAAATATCACCGGAAATACTGCCATTGGTGGAAACATAACGATTACAAGTTCCGGTTCATTGATACAAAAGCAAAATAGTACATCGAACTGGACAAGCGCGATCAGATGGTGGTCGGGTGGTACCGATCCAGGAAATTACGGACCGTGTATAGCGCAACATAATACGGGTGGTGACAGCACATATCCAGGTTCAATAACAATCTTACCATACAATACAACAACCCAACCATGGAATGGTGGTGTTGGTTTATTCATCAAAAAAGACCACGTCTATATTGATGGTGTTGAGTTATCCAAATCGGGTCATACACATTCATATATTCCAATGAGTGGATCAATGAGTGTAACAGGAAATATCGAAATAACCAAAGCATCGGGAGATACTGGTTTCTACGCTAAGAGATCTGATACTGGTGTTGAAGTTTGGATGGGTGTTGGATCGGGTGGAACAAACCATGGTATCTACAGCAATAAACTCGGCAAATGGATGATGTATGGTGATGCGACAAATGTGTATTTGAACGGTACTGCAACAACCGCCACGAAGGCTACGCAAGATGGTGATGGAAATACCATTAGTTCCACATATTTGAAATTATCCGGTGGAACAATGACTGGCATTATTAAAAAGAATGCACCTACATCTGGAGCATATATAAAAGCAAGAGATAATGCTTTAGTATATGCAAATGCTGATGCAAAAACATCTTCATTATTCTGTGTTTTTGGTGGAGCTAAGTCTAAAACTGGTTTCTGGGGCGTTGGTACTACCCCTACCGATGACTCATTATTTTTCTCATGGGGTTCAGATACAAATTATGCAAATAATACAAATACCACAAACAATTTCTCAATTTCGTCGACCGGAGCTTTTTCTGGTACAGCTGCTGCTTGGACTACTGCGCGTACATTAACATTATCTGGTGCTGTTACGGGTAGTGCTTCAATTAAAGGCGATACCAATATTTCTTTAGTTACAACGGTAAATCATACACACAACTATGCTGGCTCTTCTTCAGCTGGTGGTGCTGCAAATAGTTCAGATGTATTGAATTCAAATACAAGAATGGATTATGGTTGGAATGGTGTTAATTATTTCAATATCAGTGGTACTGCGGGAAATGCTGTAAAAGTTAATGATACCCCAACGACAGCATGGTGGCATATTATGCGTTTTAATCATGCCAACAGTTCTGGCTATTATACTGATTTAGCTATACCTTTTAATGCAGTATCATTATATTATAAACGCATAACATCTGGATCAGTACAGAATGGCGGCTGGGTAAAGGTATTAGATGCTTTAAATGTCGGATATGTAATGTCTTCTTCTGTAATAAAATATGACCCACATGCAAGACGTTTCACATCTTCTAAGACTGATAGCACTTGGAATGCTCAGGCATATTCTAATACCGGTTATGCCGACAATGTATATGTCTCATTTAGACCAGGACAAACAACAATGTATGCAATGATTGGTTTAGATGCGAATCCATCTGAAGATGCCAATTATAACAAGATTGATTATTGTTGGTATATAAAAAATGATGGCACTTTGTTAGTGTATGAAAGTGGTACTTCTGTCTCAATAACAGGTCACACAACGTATGCTTCAGGTGATGAATTCAGAGTTGAATATTCATGTGGTGAAATTAGATATTACCACAATGGAACAATGTGTAGATCCGTTGCACGTGCTGTCTCGGGAAAATTATTTTTTGATTCGTCGTTCTACAATGCTGGAAATGTGTATGATTTCTCATATGGAACATCAACTCATTCAACGCATACCGCACAAATTATAACATCAACATATAAATCATCAACATATGTAACTTCATTAACAAGTTCAGCTATCACATTATCTGATGCAGCATCAAGCTTTGGTGGATGGATATGTGGTCCTACAAAAAATGGTAGAATAGTTATATCATCATATCAGGGAGATAATGATAAATTATATTTTGGATATGGTGAACGAGGTCGAACCACAAATTCATATGTGAAAGCTATGACATGGGATGGTCCAACTAATACTCTGACTGCAGATAAATTTGTTGGAGCTCTGCAGGGTAACGTTACTGGAAATTGTTCTGGTAGCTCAGGTAGTTGTACAGGTACAGCCGCAAATGCGAATAAGATCAATACAGAAGTTGGAAGTTCGGCTGGTGAACGCCCTGTATTCTATGCATATCTGGGCGATAATACTCGTGTTGTATATAATACGAGTTTCACATATAATCCGGGATTGAGTGGGGGCGTATTATATGCGCCATATACTGCGAGTAAATTAAGAACGCTCCTAACAGCGAGACAATCATCATTAAATTTAGCAACAACAGGCGTCCCATCTATGCAACTCCTTCTTGCAACGAGTTCATGTTCGACCGGTAAACCAGCACAAGACGGATATGTTATGTGCTTCGATTGGGATAACTCCGGAAATTATCAATCCCAATTTTTTATTCCGGCTGAATATAATGCACCACCGCAATATCGATGTCAGGGTGGTTCATCAACGTGGCAAAATTCTGGTTGGATAGATATAGGTACACACAGAGTCATGTACACAAATGACAATAATACATCAGCCACTGTTGATAACGTCGCAGTACCAACACATACACAAACGGTAAAAATTGTGTTTAAGAGTTCATCAGGTGTGTATTCAATGGTAGAAGTTCCATATCTTGGTTCTGGAAAATTTGCAACTGGTCTTGTTCAAGTCGGAAGTTTGTCTGATGGTAGCGGTAGTGCCAGAATCATAATGAAATCGTTCGTCTTAACATATGGAACAGGTTCATCTTCTGGAGTTAAATTCTCATTCAGTTTTTCTACATCAGAACAAATTAACGGCACCACAGTCACACAAACATCACAAAATCTATATGCAGTAAAACTCATAGCATGCACATAAAACAACAAAAAAATATCCGGGGGCATATGCCCCCGGTACTTTCTTTATTATTATTCATCTCCGTAATTAGTTATGTATGGATCTCCCCTGAAGTCAAGATTGGGATACAATGCATTCTCCACATTCCTTAATGCAGCGAACAGATCAGCTCTGTCGTCATAGTGCTTACCGTTCTTATACACTTTACCATTCTTGATTTCAAAGTTTCCTTCATCATTGATCCATGTCATATGAAGAATTTCAAGTAAGGCATCAAGTGCTTGATCTTTATCAAGATCCATTTCAATTGTAATCTTCATTTATTCTTTACCACCTTATCCCATATATCTTTAAGATCATTTTCATCCGGTCTGTGTGAAAGTTTAACCATTATGAACTGTGCATCAGCATCACTGGCGAAACCCGTCATTGTAGGTCTTCTTATAAGTTTATACACATAACCAGTCTCAGTCTGTTCGATGTATTCAGCACGTATTGTATACCACGTATCATCCGCATCTTTAAATGTACTGAAGATAACTGCTGGAAATGCATCAACGATAAACCGTAATGCTTCCTGTGAAGCTTGCTCTGAATTTATATTATTCTTGATTATCTTCTGAGCTTCATCAAGAACTTGGTAGCATAGACTATCCGTTCTGTACGCAGTCATCATTTTCTTGATATGTTTTCTTACTTCATGTGCTTCCATTTTTTATTTTTCCTCCTCTATACCATGCTCATATTCAACCATATGTTTGATGAACATTTCCATGTTGTCACTATCATTACCACAGAACTCTTTGAATTCATTCATGAATGATACAAAACAATCCGGACAGATATCAAAGTCTTTAGAATGATATCCACGATCCATATCATACGGAGCATTCTGAATCCTACGACACATATACCATACTTTTGGATGTGGTGCTTGATCATCACCATATCCGGTATATTTGATATCACCGTTGCATTCAAGGTTATCCAGATTGAATGTACCGATCTCTTTTCCACATTTGTCACATTTAACATGTGTCAATGCTTGGATAGTTCTTTCCTCGAGATATGTGTGTTCAGTATAGTTTCTCATTCTCTAAACTCCTCATCCATCTTATCTAACATTTCCAGTGTGGTCTTGAACATGTTGTGATCAACTACTTCATTGTCACTTCCATAATTCACCGGAATCAACTCATATATCTCATATTCACCACTAAGATATTTATCAATTGACACGCGTTCTTCATACAAATTATTCCCTGTACCAAAATATGTGAAATATAACATATTATCGTCTTTCTTTTTCAATAGCATATCATGGTGAATGGGATCTTCGGCGTCTTTTATATACACAGCATATGCTTTGCCGATTTCAAATATATCTGTATTGAAAACTGTCTTCTGTTTAATAAAGTCCTTTATCATTTTACTTTTCCTCCTTTGGATATTCTTCTCCGATATCATATAAGTCATATTCCTCTTCAGAACAATCGAACGTGTATTCAACGGGTTTACCATCTTTATCTCCTTTGATTGTTAATGTATATGATTCGGGACGATGTATAAAACCAAAACGTGTCGGTGTTGAATGTGCTGAAGTGTGATGTTTGTCTACAACAATACCAGAATCAATTTTATTACACATATTAATGATCCAATATACAATACAGAAAATCAATAACGTAACTCCAGCAACGATCAATACATTACATATGGCCATTCCAATATCGTAACTATCACAGTTTTTAAGTTTCTTTTTGAATATTTTTATCATTTTATTTTTCCTTCTTATTTTCTCTGGGTATTACCTTATATGGCCATTTACGTCCACATACGTCAAACACATAGCCCTTATATTCCGGATCATCACTTGGAACAATCCAGAATCCAGTACCATCTGGATACGGTAGTGGGTAGTTATCGTCTTTAGTTCCGTCTGGTTTATATGCCTGATAGAATGCGTCTGATAAAGTATCACCCTCGTACCTGACCACATAAACTACAGAACCATTGATCAATTGTTTAAGTTCTTCATCTTCTTGTCGTTTCTTTTCATCCCATTCTTCCCACGGCTGAAGCTCTTTCTCTGCATTTCTACCAAATAACATTTCAGATGTTACTTCGATTTTATTACATTCTGGAACTTCTCTGAGTATCCATTCACCTTCCGGATCATCGACATGATGTGTCATATATAATGGACCCGTTATGACAATCTTTTCATCTATATAAGAATTGATGCTAACTGGAACGTCGTATTCGTCACCAGAAGCATCAACAACCTTAAACACCAAAAGGTTGGGAGACACGTCCCGCAATAAAGCAAAGAATTCATTTCCATTTGCTTCTTTGTTTGTTATTGCATATGGCATCCCTACAGGGAGTGTTTCTTTATCGAATACAAATGCCTGTTTTACAAATTTCTTTTCATTATTCATCTTTTATTACCTCTTAACCGTTTCCATATCGAATCACCGATATTTTCTCCTGTTTGACATAGTTTTTCAAAGAACCATATTAACAAAAACAATGGCATTGCCACAGGCCAAAATACTACCATAACAAAACCATCATCACCGAATCTAAATGAAGGATCTACTACATGGTCATATATTGTAATGAGTATTTTAGATATAAACACACCTATGAAATATCCAATGATTGATAATATTGATAATATCACTTCATTCATTTTTATTTCTTAACATCCTTTCCTTATTATTTTATCCTCGGTTTTCTGAGAATTACTTTGTCATTTGGTGACAAATTATCCAAGGGATCTACGATACCACATATCCACTTCTCATCAGGCGTTGGTCGTTTAACCTTACACTTGGATAGAAGTTCAGCAACAGTGATTTCGATATCTTCATACCCTATAGACATTATTATCAACCTCCAACTGTAGTAGCAGATTGCTGTATACTATTTCTGTATGGTGCTGTTATATCAATGAAATACTTAATATAATCATTGTTTGTTCGATTCTTATACCAGTGAGAGACAATTATCAAATCACCATCACGTATAGTATATAGAATTCTTATTTGCATTTGATTAACCCGACACTTATACACGTAGAAGTATTTGTTGATAATGTTGTGTATTAGTATATCATCAGCAAACACTTTTCCTATCTCAATATTCTGATCAACATATGGCGATAGTCGGGCTACCAATCTTTCAATAGCCATATCTATTGATCGCTGAACATTCACATTTACTCGATCATATGTCGGGTCTTCATTAATGACTTTCATTATTATTTACTCCTTTCGACAAATTATTAATATGACATAGACTGACCTTCTATATCATATTAAAAATATTTATATCAAAAATAATAAAAGGAGATGTGTATTTATGAAGGTATCACTCAAGGAAGGCAATATATCTGATATACCTCATGAAGAAATTCAGGGTTACATCGATCATGTGAAAAAGAAATATCCCGATGAAATCATCGATGAAATCATTATAAATTTGGATGGTGAATTCGTTGATCTTGAGATACATAAACATTCTATACCATTCGCTCGCATCCGTCGTATTACCGGTTATCTGGTTGGAACGCTTGATCGTTTCAATAATGGTAAGAGAGCAGAAGAACGTGATCGTGTGAAACACGGCATAGATGATCCTAAAGGAGTTTATTAAACATGACAGGAACAGATGAATTCGTAAAACTTGCAAAAGATGCGATCAAACACATGATAATCGAAACAACCGATCCAACGGATGGTATTGATTATGATAAGATCGACATATACTTTGTCACATGCACATACATACTTGGATCGATCAAAGGAATGTTTTCGACAACACTTCCTGATGGTAAGTATTATGAGGTTACATATAATCATGAAAAGAATGAAATGTATGTGGATCAGTATGTGAAGACAAAACAAAATAAAATCAACTTTAATGAAGAATAAAAAAGAAGCGCCCGTAATGGGCGCTTCTCTTTAACCTACAAATTTGTCGAGAATCTGCGGTGTCAACACTTTACGACTCTTGATGTCGTTGATGAGCGTGTTGTCAACATGTAAACCATACGTCTTATACACATTCTTTCTGACGGAGACAGTTTTGGTTGCCCCCGTTTTATCCATTACATCCAGAATGAGTATTCCGTACAGAATCGCCAAGCTCTCTGTAGACATACCATTGTTTACTCTATCGAGTTCGACTTTTGCTATGTCAACAATCTGCGACTTAGTGAGTTCCGGGTTCTCACTAATGAGCTGGAACAAATGCTTTTGATCCAGTATCTTCAACAGACTGTTGAATGATTTAGTCTGCATCGATGCTGTATATGTGCGAACGAAACCCTTGTTTGTAACGGGCTTCTCTTCAACCTTTTTAGCAACTTCTTCAGGTTCTTCTTTTGCTGCTGACGTCGATTTTGATTCATTAACGGCGACGATTCTCTTGTTTACTATTGTAAAGTATTTATCAGTGATATTGACAAATGTCTTCTTAACAACAACGGTATCAAGAGTTTCATCAGCAACATCTAACGATGAGAACCTCTTATGGACTTTTGCCTTTGTTTTGTCGATCGTCATACTGTTGCAGTTGTCACGAATGAATTCACCAATGACTTCTATATCATCATGCTTTAAACGACGATACTTGATTTTCTCCTTCTTGACTTCTGCTACAGGTTCTATGACAACAGCTTCGGGAACTTCAACAGGTACTTTCTGAGATGTAATGAAGTTCTTGATAGACTCGACGTACTCGAGAATGTCAGGTCTTATCTCAGCTATGTCATTGATTGCTTCCTGGTTAATGGTACAGCCATCAGCTTCACAGGCAGCAATACCGTCAATAAACTCATCCATTGACTTAACAAAGTCAACTACTTCTCGGATGTTGCTCATACTTTACTCTCCCTTCCGAACAATCTAGCTAATTCAGATGTATAATCATCCATTATTGTTCTGATGAATTCAAACGGCAGCTCAAGACCGTTGAACTTCTTCTTGACTGTGTTGGCAATGGCCTTCACGTCCTTGATCTTGGGACCCATACTATCAAGGGTCATGAAGACACATACGGTCTTTTCAAGAATTGATAATGCCATACCATCCTTGATCTTGTCGTTGAGAAGTCTCTCGGAGAGTTTCTTATCCCCGCTCATAAGGATGAACTGAGAGACATCAAGTCCGTTCGGCGAGTCATCTGATCCAACATGAGTCCTGGGGAGAATTTCTCCGGATGACGACAGCATAAAGAACTTGTCAGAAATATCTGTGTGAGTTCTTTTGCTGATGATGTCATCGAGCATAAACTTCGTCACAGCAGGACGGGCGTTCTCATACATTGGGAGAATCTTTTCGATGTCTCCATTGAATTCGATTGCTCTTCTACAGATATCTTCCATGAGATATTCGAAGACAGAGGGTCTGTCATCGGGTGCCTCTACCCAGAGAAGATTCTGTACACGGAGATCACGACGATCTCCATTTCGGAAATCGATTACCATCTGCTTGTCGCGGTGACCGCTGTATATGCCGAATGCACGACATATAATTGGTGCGGTGCGACGAGCATCACGGGTGATGTCGTCACCAAGGACAACTCGCATATCTCCATCAATGAAATACTGAGGGAGGAGTTGATCCGTGTGGAGGTCGTAGATTAAGCCTGATGAGGATGCCATCACATTCAGGTTTACTACCTTTTTCCAATCGGCATCTGGGTCGATATCGATCCATTTCTTATAGGAAGAGATTCCTCCGGACGTGGTTGTTGTCTTGGTGGATGCTGTTGATACCTGCTCGGGTATCATCGGGTCAGCTTTCTTAATTTCTGTAGGGGCAATTGTTATAGGCTTTGATTCATTATTAATTAAGCCTACGAGTTCCTCAATACGCGTGAGGTTATCCGAGATCCTGGGCTGGATCTCAGATAAAATCTTCACGTCGTTTGAGGAAACTTCTGTGGTGTTGACGATCTCGGAAAAATTGGCAAAGAGATCAATAACACTTTTGATGGTTTTAATATCCATGCGTTTCCTCCTTCACTTGGTGGCAGATGACCATTCAGATAGATCTGCTAATATATCTCCATCATCATCGCCATCATTGTATAGCACGATTTTATTGTCCAGCATCTTCGTGTCACCTCCTTGTAAAAGCTGCTGGACATACAGACTGCAGACCGATCTGACGTCGTCAATTTATTCGCGTCGATCTGTTGTCCATATTAATAATATTTATATGAAGATTTAAAATAAGAGAAAGGTAGTGTAATCATGGCTTCACTTGCAAAAGATAGAATTCTCAGTGCTAATGTCAATGACATAAATAAAGCATTCATTGAAGATATGTTTGCATCATATCATGACAAAGAAAACAATCAATACATGCAGGCAAACTTTGTACCAACAGAAGTTATTAAACTCACGAAACAGGAATATCAATGGGTTGACAAAGAGGTTGTCACAACCACAGGAATGTTGATATTCAATAGGTATATTCTCGAGCGTAACGGTATCATTGAACATCTTGGATATTGGAATACCCCAATTGATAAAGGCGGTCTTAATGGATTGACAGCTGAGGTAAACAATCTTGCTATTCTTAATAAGATAACAATGGAACAACTTGGACAGTTCATCGATTCTCGTGACAGATTGGGATTCTGGTGTGCTTCATTCTTATCAGTTGCATTATCACCTGCATTGTTGAGACCGATGACAGATGTAAATAAACGAAAAGATGAACTGTTCAAACAATATGAGAATGAGATCAGATCAAACAATCCAGTTGTTCAAACAATGACTGTTAATAAGATCGAAAAAGAATTAATGGGTATGGTTAGAAATAACCTCAAAAATGATTCTGGTTATGATCTGTATAGATCTGGTGATGGTAATCTTGATAATAACTACAAGACCATCAATGTTATGAGAGGATCAGTATTTAATAATACCACAAAGAAATATGACGTTGTTGAAAGTTCTCTCATGAGCGGTGTTAAAAAGAAAGACATCACAGCATTCTCCAATTCAGTTCTCGAAGGTGCTTATCCTTCCGCCGTTGGTACTGCTGATGCTGGTTATATGGCAAAAATCATCTTAGCACTTCTTCAATCAGAACACATTGATCCTAATCCTGATTCGGATTGTGGTACAGAGAAAACAATACCTCTCACCGTAACCAAGAAGAATACAAAGTATCTATTATTCAGATACATCAATGACAATGGTAAGAAGGTTCTTACCGATCTTCACAATATAAACAATTATATCGGAAAGACTGTGCAGTTGTATTCACCCCAGTGTTGTGAACGTGATGCAATATGTGGTAAGTGTGCTGGTAGAGTATTCCATAATCTCGGCGTTACAAACGTTGGTCTTCTTGTAACTCAAGTAACACAGAAGATGCTTAACATTAAACTCAAATCAAAACATGACCTTTCACAGAATGCAGGAATTATACCAAAAGAATACTTATTCTTACAAGACAATAATCTATGCTCCGTGGAAGATGGTATAATGAAGAATAAAACAAAGGTTAAATTCTTTATACCACGTCTTTTCGAAGAGCTGGATGGATTTGTTCGTGAACCCACTGTGGTATCATGTATGGGAATATTCCCAGTTAAGTTCTATGATAAGAACGATCAGGAAATATTGTCAACAATGTTAATCGTTCCCGCTGTATTGGATTTCAATATATACGATGATATCCAAGAAGACATGGACAATTACATTATAACATATGAGGCTGGTTCTGATATATGCTCTCTTGGTATCCAGAAGACTGTTGCTAATGTTGAATACTTCATCAACCAGATATATCTGTATTCAAAGTCACCCCAGATTCCTTATAATCTGATGACCGAAATGATGTTCAGATGTTTGGAGATTAATAGCATCGACCTTACTGGTCCGGCAATAACATATGAACTTCTCGCAAGAAGAGTATGTCGTGCTGGTGAAAAACCATTTGCTACAGTATATGGAAAGAATCCTAATGTGGATCCAATGGGTTATGAAAAGCTCAGATTCCGTGATGCTGTTCAACAAGCCGGTGTTCTTCAGGCAGTACTCTTCCAGGATATAAGCACTGGTATGAACAAAGGTCTTGCAGCAACTCTCAATGGTAAAAAATCAACAGCAACACCTCTTGAAAAAATTGTAAAATGTTAAAAAATAAAGCGGGGCATTACGCCCCGCTTACATTAAAAGTCATAGTCTTCTGTCTCTGCTTCGCGAGCAGCGATCTTCGCCTTCATTGCATCCAGCTTTCGCTGCTGCTCTTCGAACTTTCGACGCTCTTCATCAAGGCGTTTCTGTTCAGCGGCGAGTTCTCTTTCAATGCGAATATTCTTCCGCATTTCAATGAATTCGTCCTTGAGAATCTCCAGGTGATCGAGGAAATTCTTGGTGAATGTACAACCTGCTGCATGAACATGTCCACCACCACTGAGGAATCCACAGCTTTCACCGAACTCTTTCTCAAGGAACTTGACAAGTTGGGATACATCAGCACCAGCATCCTTAGAGTAGAATGTGTACCAATACTTGGTTCCATCAAAACTGTACTTACATACAGCTTCAACATCGTTGTACACATCGTCAAAGATCATGCTGTTTCCTTCGGGTGTATTAAGGAATACAACCTTTGTTGTATCAACAACAGCAAAGAATCCAGCACTGAGATTCTTCAGATCTGTGGCCCTACGATACTTAAGTACCGTTTCACCATCATTAATGATCCCCTTAAGGATATCACTCTGGTGTCTGGATGTGTCGAATAACTCAACCCATATCTGGGAAAGAGGATGCTTGTTTTCGCAGAGGCGGAATCCCCAGCAGAATGCCAGAGTCTCGGGAATCTTCTGCTTCCAGATATCGTTGTCGTCGATGAAACGAACGACATCAGGAACCTGAAGAATATCTCCTTCAACGAGAATCTTCTGACCATCCATATTTCTGGGATTACCTTCTTCGTCAATGAGACAGCAACGAGTACGTTGCTCATCATTATCGAAGTCGAAAGGCACATCCATAGGATGCTTCTGTCCTGCTTTCGAGAAAACGTTAGCATATATCCAAGTAAGCATTGTACCGGATATACCGTTTCTCATGAAGTGAATATACTTGTCATCATTGATGGGATGCTGTTCGAGATAATCGATACCTGTCTTGTGGTGATCGATATGCGTGACAACACAACCCTTCAGAAGACAATGATGAATCAGGTCTTCGATTGCAGGACACATCGAAAGATCCACGATGTATACTCGCTCGCCTTCCTTGATATCCTCATATGTCTTGGTAAGATCTGAGTTGTAATTGTAACGGATGAAGTCTGTGGGTGTAAGCAGTTCTGTTCCTGCTATGATGTGGTCCTTAACGATGTAAGCTGCACAAAGTCCATCGTCATCTGTGTGATGATAAATTTTTGCCATTTTTATTCCTCCTTATTTTGGAAAGAGATTTGAATAAGACGTGTTTCTTATTCTTTTCTCATATTAATAATATATATGTGAAAGATTAAGAAAGTGTTACTCGTTGTCTATTTGAGTTTTTACTTCTTTAATGAGTTTCTCAGCAAATGCATGAGCTTCAAAGATAGTCTTCGCGTTAACGAATATAACATCTTCATCATCCGTATCACCGGGAAGAATCATACCGACCTCATCGGGAGCACAATTATCATCTTCGACTATAGAAATGATTTCAGTTCCCTTTATGACAACCTTAAACATTGTAAGTGTATCATCATCAGAACCATAAAGCATCTCATCTATATCATCAGATGAGATAGCTTCACCTTTCTCTATATTAATCTTATCAGTAGCCATGAGCTTCATTGCGGAATACAGAGATATGTTTCTGTACATTGTCTGAGATACACAGAAGGAATCGAATATAAGGAGCATTGCTTTCTTGACAAGTTTCTCCAGTCTATCCTTATCTATCTCGTCATCGAAGATATCATAACCGGGAAGAATTTCAAAACCCTTCAAATATTCCTCCAACTGACCAATGATGTTATGAAGAGCATCCTTAGCATCAAGATCTTCCTCATTATTGAAATTTCTGATATTGAGAATGAGCTGCATCATGTTCATCATAGACTCATGATTTGCTTCCATCTCAGGAATCTTTGAGACAGCAGTGTTCCAATCAAATGTATTGGGATCTATCAGGAACTGTTCTCCTGTTGAGATCGAAAGTTTAATCATCTCATCAGGATTGATTTCTTCCTCCATAGGAACCTCTGTTGTTTCTTCTGATGTTGTTGATGCCATGTTAGCAACAACTGAGTCGAGTAAGTCCTTGTGATTCATCTTAAAATTCCTCCTTGATTTTCTCGGGTTTATTGGGTTTCTTTCCATTGTCATCGAATACTGGTTCGTCCTTGAAGACGGGTTCAGGTATCCGTTCTTTGTCCCTTTCGTTAAAGGGTTGGATAAAGGTTTTTAACATAGTGCATACCTCCACAAAATTGTAATGATTAGTACCTCACTAATCGAAATAAAAATATATGTTCGGAAAGAAGGAATTTTCATGCTGCAATTCTCAATCATCACAATATCAACATTTGTTGGTATACTCAACGAAGCTATTAAGATAATAGCATCAACTGTTTTCAAGAAAGACATTACCAAATACATTCCTCTGTTCTCGGTAATATTTGGTATCGGTCTTGGTATTGCCGGATTCTATACACCCAATGTTGATATGGGTAAGAATCTCATTGAAGCAATATTCATAGGTCTGTCTGCTGGATGTGCTGCAACAGGTGTTCATCAGATTGGTAAGCAACTGACCAAAAAAGAAGAGACACCAGACAATAGTTTGGTTAACTTTGATCTTGCTCAGTTTATCAAAGATCAAATGAATGTTGCTACCGAAGAAGAAATCGGCGAAGCAGAAGAAGTCGAAGAAGAGGAACCTGAAATAGAGAATCCCGAGGAAGTAGAAGCTCTGTCAGAAGCTCCTGAAGATGAAGAAGAATAAAAAAGAAAAGAAGGTCCGGGGCGTGATGCCCCGGACTAATTCTTTCATTTTGTGGTGTATGTAAATTTGCATATTGAATCCTTATATACACAGAAGCCATCTGCAAGTATATTCGGATTCCCGAATGTTTTGACTATGTCTTCGACATAAGTCTTGCTTTTGTATGAAGCCAGGATTTTTCTTTCATTTCGAGACAACTTAGCCAAAGTGCCATCTACTTTAATTGCTTCAACAATAGCGGGTTCGCCTTGAATTGTGTTTGTAGTTATGTTTACTTGTTTGAATTGATTGTTTTTGCCTTTGCCTTGTTTCATAATCCTGTCCTCCCTACGGAAATTTGCCTGTGATATAATATTTATTTTTACATTTTATGAGAAGTGATTTACTCTACCGTCTCCCCAGAACGATGTATAGTGTGGGAAGATATCCATGTTCTCAAAGTAATAGTCGACAGCCTGTATACAGCTTTCTGTTACATTCCATCTATAGTAGTTTACAGCATATGCTGGATTGTACTGATATGGAGCTGTAATGACGTTGTATATTGTATTAGCACGACCATATCCCTGCCATCCACCATCATAGTATCTGTTCATTACAGTTGCAACTACACAAGCCTTATCGTAAAGGCTAACCCAGTCACTACCATATTCAGATCCTACGACATTGCAAAGATATACTCTCTCGTCTTCTGTTACGTAATTCAACGCAGCATGTTCGCTGGTGTTTACTGTGGAAGTTGGAGGAGTTGTCGTCTGAGGCACATACTCTGTTATTATCTCGATATCGGGTTTACACTCCGAGCATCTTCTGCATTCGAGACCTTCGGTTGAAGTAATCTCTTCACATTCATTGTTAAACCATCTACATGTGTTCTTATGAACATAGTGCGTCGACGGCTTATAAACAATATATTCACGAGCTGGTTCCGTATCTTGAACACTCTCGCTCTCAACCTCGGTAGCAGCTTCCGTTGTTTCCGCTACTGTAGTTGTTTCTGTCACTTTCTCTGTTGTCGATATCAACGAGGAGGTAGTAGACGACTCAGTTGTCGATGTCGACGTTGATGTTGTGGTCGTCGTTGTCGTTGATTTTGCCAGTGTTGTTGATGTCGTCGAAGAGACGGTTGTTCCAGTTACAACCTCTTCTGTGGGTGCTGTTGCTGTCATTATTGAGACTACATCCGATTTAGCTGTCTGCATAGATACTGTTCCAGATGTTGATACGATTAATCCCAATAATGCAACTGTTACTGCTGATGCAGTAATCTTTATTACTCTCTTCTTTGTTTCATTATTCTTGCGGACGACATCCTTAGTGCCTTCCTCGTTGAGTTTGAAATTCTTCATTGTTATAAACTTCCTTTCGATATCAATTGGGGTTTGCTGGTTTTACGTGATATGCATGATACATTTTCAATGTATTTTTGAATTTACATATCACTAGGACCGATGGACCTTTCTTGTCACGTCGTGTTGTTTATATGCAATGACATACACACTCGAGGGAGTAAGATAGGATTATCTGGATTCCATTTAGGCATATGCCCAACTTCCTCCATATTATATTGTTACCGTCTCCAAATTTTATTTCGAACCAGATGGTAAAGATGAAACATATTAGATTTCCGAGAGTCAATATATGTTCATCAATATACAGCATAGGGAACGAAAGGACGGATAACGATGGGTACTGCTCAGCTGATTGCTTCGATTATAGCTGCGGTTGTCGGAACTGGCGGTATTGCTTCAATAATAATTGCTCTGTTTAGTATTCGTAAATACAAAGCAGAAGCACGTAGTATTGAACAGCAAACCGAGACAGCACGCAGAGAATCAGAGCAGAAAATGAATGAGTACATCCGTACTCAATTGAAAGAACTTTCAGACACGCATAGAGCGGAATCTGAAGAGCTCCGAAAACAAAATAGGGAACTTAGTGAAGAGATCGTCAATCTCAATAACAAAGTCAATCAATTGATGTCGTGGATTGTTGGTGACAATCTAACATATCGATCATGGCTTGAAAATGAATTGAGGAAATTGAAACCCGACATTAAGTTTCCCAAGTGTCGACCTGCCCCGGGTTTTACCAACATGGTAATTGATCAGGCAATCGAAACACATGAGATGACTGATACAGATACTAACGAGGAATAATATATCGGTGGGGCTTCGGCCCCACCATTATCTTCATTTATTATTTATATCAGCTATCATATTACTGAAGACTTCTGGTGTTGTCTTCTTATTAGCATGCAACTGATGTGCTAAATCATAAGCATCCGTCACAAGCTTTCTGTTATAACTCTTGATTATTGATCCAGCCAGAAGCATCAATGTGACACCTGATACAAATAATACAAGCGTTATGGAGATTGCTGTTGCGAGAAAGTCATTATCAAATGCCTGTAACATAACTTCTCTGATTATCAATGTAGCCACTATTGATATCCAGTTTATTATGATTGCCATTCCGGCATTAAACACAAGAATCTTTCTCAATGTTTTTGTTTTCATAATATTGCCTCCTTTAAATTTATGCGATATTTATACTGACCTTTTTATCTATCGCATATAAATAATATGTATATGAAAAGTTCGAATAATTCATACAATTTATCTATGCTACCGGGTTTTGTATGCTACGAGCTATTATTTTGATTTTTCATATATATATTATTAATGTGAGAAAAGAAATAGATAGGCTATTTCAAATCTCTTATGACGATTTCTGAAGGAGGAATCTGTATGACAAATACAACTACAACTATCACAACCACAAACACAAC
>Ga0265299_10000146_pt1 | contig 95700 bp, 52 predicted proteins | sample AusTroGonzalo_MG_4_FD_193485 | JGI IMG/M metagenome (GOLD analysis project Ga0265299, IMG submission 193485) | Bovine rumen microbial communities from tropical cattle in Woodstock, Queensland, Australia - Gonzalo_02 | ecosystem: Host-associated > Mammals > Digestive system > Stomach > Rumen ... | reverse complement strand
ACCGGCATAGCTGCCTTCAGTATTCTCTCTGAAAACCGTGATGTTGATATCTTCCTTTCCGTTGAGGTTGAGCGGGTTGCCCGGAATAGCGATGTTCGGTCTTTCGTTGCAGTAAAGGTCGAATTCCTGGCGGAGTCTGACTATCGGAGAAAAATATGTGAGACCTTTGTCGCGAAGCTCGGGAACGAGCTCGTTCTTAGCCTCTTTCTGCGGTTTTGACGTGATCGCGCCGAAAAGAGCGGCATCAGTCGTCTTCATCATATCTGTCGTTCTTTTGGGAAGCGGATCGCCCTCTTTGCACCAGAATTCCCAGCCGATGTCGCCGTGAATGTATTCAGCATCAAGTTTGAGACCGTCGAAAACGATCTTTGCAGCTTCCATAACCTCTTTGCCGACGCCGTCACCCGGCAGCCAAGCGATACGATACTTTGCCATGATTTTCTCCTTTTAAAAAAAATTATTAAAACCCGGATAGTGAATGAACTTTGAAAGCGGATGATTCTACATTATGAAATATTTCAGTCAAACAAAAAAATCATTTTGCAAAAACTGTGCATTGTGCTATAAAAACACGGTTTTTGCGGAGTTAAAACATGATAGTCCCTTTTTCTGAATTAAAACTTTTTCTCTCTGATTTCGAAGGAAAATATCTTCCTTCCTTTGTTAACGATCTTGTCCGTGAAGGTTCTTTCGAATGCGGAGTGCTTGTCGCCGAGGCGTGCGACAAAACCGGTTATGTCCTTATTTCCGGCGGAGCGCCGGTGCTTTCGCGCGTTATCGCCTTTTCAGACGACGAGCAGATCTCGACGGATATTCCGATCGATGCGCTGCTTGAGGAAAAGTCGCTCGATCTCTATCTCATGGCGGTCAAAGACGATGCGGTTTTCAAAAGTCTGACCGATTTTTTCGTCTATCCTCTTTCTCTTTATGCGCCGTACCGTTTTGTCAATGTTCCGATGCTTGTTTCCTCTTTTGCTGAAAGGAAAGCGTCCGCGGTTCTTGGTTTCAAACACGGTTCAGCGCTGAATTTCGCGGTTTTTGATAAAGGAAATTTTTCGCTTTTCTGTTTTTTTGATTCAGCTGAAAACCGTTATGTTGTCGGGCGCGACCCTGTCAGTTTCGGCTCATATCTCGGTTCTCTCGATCTTTCAAAGCCGGTCGTCATAAGTATCGAAATTTCGGAAAAGGCGTTTTCGTCGTCGTTTTTCAAAAGCAGGCTCGATTTCCTGGAAAAAGATCCTGTCAGCAGCGAAACAGACCTGTATGCCGGCGTTTTTTCGCTGGTTTTAAATTCTCTTGCTAAAGTTGTGTCTGCCGAAAATGTCGGAAAAATGTCGGAAAAACTGTTTGCGTATCTCAGAAAAAAATATCCAGGGCTCTATTCGTCTCTCGCTTATTCGGCGGAAACGGCTTCTGTAAACTGGGAAACGCTGCTCGACGACAGAAAGAATGTGCCGGCGGAATACCGTTTCGGCGAATATCACAGGTATCTTGACGAGATTCTCGGGCTTTTCCTAAAGAGTGCAGCCGCGCTTCTCGGCCGTGCAGGAGCAAGTCAGCTTCAACTGGATGTGCGCGCTTTTATCCAGAATTCCGAGAGCGGGAACAAAGATTTTTCAGGAATGTTTGACAGATTCGATAATTTGTTGAAAATCTTGCAGTAATGTTTTTTCAGAGGTGAGTCGCGGTGCTGAAACTTATAGTCGAAAACGACAAAAATGAGCTGAGTGTTTTTGAATTCGGCGGCAATCTGATTACCGTCGGCAGAAGCGAGAAGAACGATTTAGTCCTGAACGAAAGGAATATTTCCCGATATCATTTCCAGCTTGAAATAATAGATGACAGAATAATAATCAGTGACCGCGGAAGTTACAACCACACTTTTGTCGACGAACGCGAACTGACCGGCGAAAAGCTCGAGATCTTTGTCGGAAATGTCATAACAGCTGGAGATTACAACATTTATCTGGAGCAGGACGAAGAGTCGCAGCTTAAGACGATCCAGCCTGTTGCTGAAGTCGAGGATAAGAAAATTGCTTCCGACAACCTGCTGCTCGCGAAAAACAGCTATCTGGGCGGCAAGGTTTTCCCGCTTGCCGGACGCGAGACCGTAATCGGAACGCATGCCAGCGCCGATGTCTACCTTTCGTCGCCTGACATTCCGCCGATCCATTCAAAAATCGTGTTCGACGGCAACATTTACCTGTTGGTCAAGGGCGACTACAACGCCGATTATTCGCTTATCGTTAACGACACGGAAGTAGATTCGGTCGATATGAGGAACGGTGACGAGATCAGGATAGGCGATTTTCTTTTTGAGTTCATCGAAAAAGGGGAGGAGTATGACCCTCAGCCTTACCAGCAGGTTGCAGATGAGACCCGTAAAGAGAAACTGAGAAAGGATATAAAAGGCAAAAAAATAAAAAGTATCAACGACGAAGAACAGGATGAAAAAACCGAGATCACCCGGATCGACAAGCCCGGAAAAGGTAAAAAGATCGCTTTGATACTGCTTGCCGTCTTGGTTCTTGCCGCAGTTGCGGCCGGTGCGGTTTTCTTCTTTGTTTTTAATTGATTCACGGAATGTGTCTGCCGGTAATCTTTTTTATTCTTTTTTTATTTGTTTCATGCAGTCAGGGCGATGCTGCCGTTCTTAACCGGATGGGTTATGAAGCGGACGGCCCCGGTTTTCTCGAGGCTGTAAGCAACGGCGATTCAGAAGCGGTCGGAATTTTTCTCAAAATGCCGCAGCTTATCAATTTTGCAGACAGAACAGGCAGAAACGCTGTGATGCTCGCATCAGGTAAAAAAGATTCCGTGATTCTTAAAAAACTCATAGATTCTGGTGCAAATCTTAAAATAATGGATAATTCAGAGAAGACTCCGCTGCACTATGCCGCAGCCGGAAATTCGCTTGAAAACGCGAAGATCCTCCTTGAAAACGGTGCCGATGCAAACTGGCAGGATAACTACGGACGTGATGCCGCGAACACTCTTATAAGTTTTGTCAATGAAGAAAATATTGAGCTGTTTCAAATACTTATTGAAAAATCGAATGATCTGGAACGGCGCGACAAAGACAAAAAAACGCTCCTTATCCTTGCTGCCGAAAGAGGTTTTGCAAACTATGTGAAAATTCTTGTTTCGCGCGGAGTTTCGCCGCTCGCCAAGGATTACAAAGGGAAAACAGCGCTCGACTACGCTGCCGAATCGCTTGAAGCAGGGAAAATCGATGCAGGGGCATTCGGTGAACTTGAAGATTATACGCAGAAAATAAAGGAAAAACTGTAGAGAGGCAGAAAATGGTAAAACTGATCGCCGCATTTTCGCCGAAAGGCGGTGCCGGAACTTCGCTGATCATAGCTAATCTTTCGATTTATCTCGCACAGAAAGGTAAGAAGGTCCTTCTGATCGACGCTGCTCCGAACGGAGGAACGCTTCATTCGTATCTTAACCTGCCGGCGATCGCCGTTTCCGACGAGGTCGCGGAACATTTTTCTGTCCTGCCTCTGATCTCGACGGATTATCAGAATCTTAGTTTTTTCAGCAATCTGCTGCATCAGGGAATGAAAGTGAGCGAGCTCCTCGTGCGCTGGCAGATGGAGATCCGGCAGGGGCAGTACGATTTTGTCTTCATCGACATGGGTTCTGTCATAAATGCCGATCTGATGGAAGTTATAGGAATAGCCGACTATTCGCTGATGTTCATTTCGCCAGATTTCATTTCGTTCGAGAAGAGCAACTACTTTTTCCGCGAGCTTGTAAACTACCGTCTGCGCAATGTCGAACTCAAATACGACATTCTGCTTGAGACCCAGAATATCCGGCGTGCGAAAAAAGACTATCTTTTCACTTTCAGGAACCTGCTCGTCCTCCTTTCGCAGGCGATCCCGAAAAATTCCAATCAGATCGCGAACATCGAAAGCGACATCAAACTCGGAATAGTCTATAACGGAATGAAAAATTCGGCCGACAAAGAGCTGACTTCGCTTTACCAGTTCATAATCAGCAGCAGTTTCGGAGTCGAGACCGACTGCATTGCCGAAATCGCATACTCAGACCTTGTCCCGACTTCTATCGCAGCGATGAAACCAGTTGTCACGCTCGAGAAAAATGCTGAATTCATTGACACTCTTGACAGTCTCGCCAGCACGCTTTCCGCTTATCTCTTCCAGCAGAGTTCCGCGAAAAAGAAGCTGAAAATCGCTCCGTTCAACTATTACGAATGGTTTGGGCTTGACCGCGGCTGTTCGACTTCCGACATAAACAACCAGTATGAAAAGCTGAAAAAACTTTATGTCGTCGACAATCCTATGCTGCGCGATATTTACAGCGACAGCGACCTTTTCATCTTAAATTCGCTGATCGACACTATTGCGAAAGAGTTCAACGACCCGGAAGTCAGACGCGAATACGACATGGACATCGACAGCCATCTTGTTTCGCTTGAAACCTCGTTTCCGGACATTTTCATAATAGGCGAGGTGATCAAGAAATACAACCGCGGCAAGAAAAGGGAAGTTCTTGTCAAAAAAGATGTTTTCGGACGCAGTGCCGAGAAAAATGTCTCTTCGCAGACAGAGTCGGATTTCGTTGATGCTAATGAAATATTCAATAAATACAAAGAACTGCCTGTGACAGGCGATATGCTGCGCAAAATCCGCGAGGAAGTCGGGATCTCTTACGAACTCATAATTTCGCGGACAAAAATCTCGAACGGAGTTCTTTACGCGATCGAAAATGACATGTATCAGCAGCTTCCGGCAGACCTTTATGTCAAAAATTTCGTCCAGCAGTACTGCAGGACTCTCAAACTTAATCCAGAAAACACGGAACTTATCTCTTCGGGTTATCTGAAATCGAAGAACGTGCCACAGATCGCTGCTGAAACTGTTGAAAATCATTAGGAGAAATCAATGAATACTGATTTTTTTAAACCAATTTTCGATTATTTCGGTCTAGGTTATCCCGGCGCATACATGACGATCCTCTTTTTCTCGTTTTTTATGACAGTTCCGATAATGCTTGTTTCGTCGAAACTTTTCAGTCTGAGCCTGAAAAAGATGATTTTTATGCCTCTTGTCATTGTTCCGTGCGCCCTTCTAGTCTCGAAAATTTTCCATATTCTTTTTGAAGGTCAGCTTTCAACTTATCTTGACGGTCTGAAAGTTAACGGAATTTCTTATCTTTTCAGTGTGATGCTGAATCCTTTCAGTGCCGGGCATGTTTTTTACGGCGGCCTTCTCGGCGGGTTCATAGCAGGCGCGCTTTTCACTCTGGCGGCTTATCCGCACGATGAAAAATCGTTTCTCAAAACCGCAGATGTCGCTTCGATCTGTGTCGCGAACGGTCTATGGCTCACGAGGATCGGCTGCTTTCTTGAAGGGTGCTGCTTCGGAATCCCGTCTCAGCTTTTCGGGATCCGCTTTCCGCAGGGTTCGAAGACGATGTTCCTGCTTTACCATGTCGATCCCGCTCACACAAGCCTTTTCACCGACACGCAGCCTTTGATTCCGACTCAGCTTATCCATTCTTTCAGCAATTTTGTTATATTTGCCGTTCTTCTGAAGCTCGCTTTTTCAAAAAATCAGAAAAATCCGGGCTATATTTCGGCAATTTTCCTTCTTTCCTATTCGGTAACGCGCTTTCTGATCGAATTTCTTCGCTTTGACATCCGCGGAAGTTTCCTTGTTTTTTCAACAAGCCAGTGGATTTCGATTTTTCTTTTTATCGGCGGTTTTCTGCTTTGGAAAAAGACGAGAACTGTTGAAAAGCGGGCAAAATAATTATTGGACGCAGATTACTTTGTAAGTTTCCGACGATTTTTTGCCGTAATCCATTACTCCGCTGTAAGTGTGTATACGCCATGCCTGCGTGTCGCTTGCCGGATTTGTCGAGGATGACCAGAAATAAGCGGAACTTATTCCCGGAAAATCAGAGGCGGGGCTCAGATTCGAATAGTTGACGATTGTCGCGAGTTCGTTGATGCTCGGAAGCCTCCAGCCTCTTCTTCCTGCATATTTCAGCTTTTTGCAGTAGCTGAGTGCGGCCAGCCATGTGCGCAGATTATTGTCACTGACGGTCCACTCAAGGTTGCTTACTTCGTCTTTCACGATCTTCTGGTCTGAATTGCCCGAAACTTCCTCGAATTCCGGAGCCGGAAGCGGGTCGCCGCTGACACATTTCGGATAGAAGTATTTGCCTGGTTTTTCATCGGAAATAAGCGCTGTTCCGAAGTCGAGGATCCAGTATCTTCCCGGATTTGCCTTGGAAGGGGTGCTTGTCCAGAACTTTTTAACTCCCGTTGACGGAATTGTGAAATAATTCTGGGTGATTGTCGGTATCTGAGCAAAGTCGATAAGTGTTTCGAGCTCTTTCAGAGTCGGAAGTCTCCATGTTCTGTTTTCCAGCTTAAGGTTGCTGCAGTAATTTTCCGCTTCTTCGTAGGAACATGTCGCTCCGTTGTTTCCGTTGCATCCTGCAAATGTTGACGAAACATTCTTTTCCCATACCAGATTCGTGATTCTGTCTGTCACGGTCTTGGATGAATCCGTCGTCGAGTAGCTCTTTTTGAGGCAGTAGCCTCTTTTGGCATACTGCGTGTCCTGTCCGAAGAAATCGTCGCTTTTGTCTTCCGGACAATCGATCTCTCCCGAGAGGCTGTAGCATTTAGTGAGACCGGTGCAGAGAACGGCAGGTTCGTCCTTGCCGGGGAAAGGATCGTAGTCTTCGTCCTCTTCAGGATCGTCGTCATCTCCTGGATCGTTGTCGTTTACGCTCTCGCCGTCAGGTCTGCCGGAATCGCCTTCGTCGGGATCTTCCGGTATGCTGTTGTCGCCGTCAGGTCTGCCTGAATCGCCTTCGTCCGGGTTCTCGGGTCTGCTGTTGTCGCCGTCAGGCCCGGTGTCGCCGTTGTCGTCCGCAGTATCGGAACTGTCGTCTGTCGTATCGGAAGTGTCGTTCCCGGAATCGGTGTCCGATGAATCCTGTTCTTCGGGATTGTCGGAGTCGTTATCGACGATGTCTTCGTCCAAATCCGGTTTGTCGCTGCCACCGCCGCAGCTTACGCAGAAAAAGAGTGCGGCGAGAATTAATGCGAAAAGCGAAATCTTTTGTAGTTTCATGGTAATCCCCCTTTATTCAACACAAATAACAATGTTGCTGTTCAGCTTCGAATCCAGAGCGATGCTGCTTGTTCCGAAGTTTACGACATAAGCCTCGGCCTCGTTGGTGCTTGAAGTCGTAGAAGTCCATGCTGTGTCGTTGAAATCCGGGATCAGCGAGCCGCCTTTCTTTACATCGAAGAGACGGATGAGTTCGGTGACTGTCGGAAGTCTCATTTTGTTGATCCCGTTGTAGTTGATGCTTTCGCAGATCGCAAGGGCGTTCTCCCAGCTTTCACTCTGTTTCGTTTCTCCGAAATACCAGAAAGCGAAATTCCACTGCGAGCTCATAATTACTGAGAAATCTAATACTACGACATGAATCAGTTGCTGGTCTCTGCACTGGAGTACCGAGCAGCTGCTGTTGTCGGAGCGGACGCATTTTACCTGAGCTGTTCCGTTTGACGGTGCAGCTGTTCCGTTAGCGGACGAGAAGACTATTTTCTCGATGGTCCAGTAGCCGCCGTGCGTGTTGTCGAAGCCTGAGTAAAGGTGAGGAGACGAAGCGTAGTCGGCGATTGTCGAGAGTTCATGCGCAGTCGGCAGTCTCCAGTCGTCGTAACCGCCTGTCGTGCTGTTTTCGCAGTAAGCCAATGCCTCGTCATAAGTGCAGGAACTGCCGTTCAGGCATCCGTCATAGCTTGACGGAGTCGCTTTCTGCCATACAAGCTGCGAAACTTCTTCCGTAACGACTTCCGGATTTTCGCTGTCAGTTGTGAATTCATGTTCTATGCGCGGCAAATTAGGCTCCTGACCGAAGAAAGGCTCTCCGCTTGCCGGACATGATGCCATTACCGAATTGTTGTCGTAGCACAGAGTCTGCATCGTTTCGAAGAAGCTCGGTGTGAACGAATCTGCATTTTCGCATACGCCTCCGATAATCGGCATGCAGTTGTCGTCGCAGGTGTTGATTATGCCGCTTCCTTTGAACTGTGCTATGATTGCGCATGGTATCGTTTCCTGCATCTCGCCCGGTTCGCAGATTTCATCTTTGCCGATTTCACCGTCGCCGCAGCTCGATTCACCGCTGCATGTAAGGTTGCAGTGTCCGTGCAGGCCGTTGCTGTCGCCCTCGTCGCATGTTTCGGCTTCGTCACCTTCAGCGAACGGAACCTCTACGCAGCATTTGTCAGGTGTTGAGCAGTTATAGCCGGAAGGACAATCTGACACGGATTTTTTCTGCAGTTTTCCGTCACCGCAGTATCCCGCTTCATATCTGCCTGCGCAGCTGAGGTTGCAGTGACCGTGGGTCCCGTTGACTCCGTCACCGTCGTCGCAGAATTCATAAGCGCCGGCCAAAACTTCGCATGTGCCTTCTACGCCGGTGCAGTTTTCGCGCTGGATGATTCCGTCGCCGCATCTTGCAGGGTTCATGCCGGTGCAGTCGCTGTTGCAGTGGTTGTAAGTTCCGTTGAGATCGTAGTCGTCGCATACTTCGTCAGTTTCCAGTTCCGGAACTTCCACGCAGTAGCCCGTGAAATCCGAGCAGTCTTTCCGCTGGACGATTCCGTCGCCGCATTTCCAGTTGACTATGCCGGAACAGTCTGTCTTGCATTTCATATAAGTTCCGTTGACTCCGTCACCGTCGTCGCATTTTTCGTCGAAGTCGACTTTACCGTCGCCGCATCTCCAGTCGATTATGCCGGAACAGTTGCTGTTGCAGTGGCCGTAGCCAGATCCGTTGAGAATAGCGCCTTCATCGCATACTTCCTCGCCATCATCTACGTGTTTGTCGCCGCAGAAATGCGCTGTTCCGGGTTGGAGCATACACTCGTTCGAGCATACGAAGCATTCGGTCTCGTCGTGAATGTATGCGCAGTCCGAACTGCCGTTGAGAGTGCCGTTGTCGCACTGCTCGTGGGCGTCCTCGTTGCTTACGCATGCCGTGTCTTCCGGATCGCACTCGGCGGACTGGATTATTTTGTCACCGCAGTGAGGCGCCGTAAGGCCGGAGCAGTCGCCGTTGCAGTTCGGTTCATCAATGGAATATACTCCGTTGAATACGCCGCTGTCGCAGATTTCGCTGCCGTTCCTTATTCCGTCACCGCAGAAGCTGATTGCGGAACAGCTGCTGTTGCAGTGGCCGTATTGTCCGTTGAGCTCGTCGCCTTCGTCGCACTCTTCGTCCATGTGAGGTTCTACTACACAGTTTTCGTATCCTGTGCAGTCCGCGCGCTGGATCGTTTTGTCGCCGCATCTCGGCATGTAGCCGGAGCAGTATTCGTTGCAGTGATTCGTGGTTCCGTTGAGTTCTCCGTCATCGCACTCTTCGCCGTTTGCCGTGTCAGTTGTTTCGTCGCCGCAGTAAGAAGTTTCTCCTTTTGCAAGTTCGCAGTTGTCGGTGCAGACAGAGCATTCCGTGAGGCCGTAAGCGCATTTCATGTTGCCGTTGTCTCCTTCGAAATCGCACTCTTCGTCGCCGTTTTTCTCTCCGTCGCCGCACGAGCCGTAGCTTCTGTCGCAGGTGTCAGAGCAGTATGCCCCGATTCCTTCGTATGGTTCGACGGACGGGTCTGCATTATCGCACTCTTCGATTTCCTGAACTTTACCGTCGCCGCAGAAACCTGTGATCGTTTTGCAGTCTGCCGAGCAGTAATCGCCGTCTTCATTGTTTCCGTCGTCGCACGCCTCTTCGTTCGTCTGGACTCTACCGTCGCCGCAGTATCCGCCGATCGTAGCGCAGTCTGCCGAGCAGTAGGTCCCGATTCCTTCGTACGGTTCGACGGACGGAGCTGCATTGTCGCAGCCTTCGTTGTCCTGAACTTTACCGTCGCCGCAGAAACCTGTGATCGTTTTGCAGTCTGCCGAGCAGTAGTCGCCGTCGTTGTTGTTTCTGTCGTCGCAGGCTTCGCCGTTCTCTTCGTCAACGATTCCGTCGCCGCAGTATGAAGTTCCTGTCGTAATCGTTGTCTGCTGGCAGCCTGAGTTGCAGACTACGCAGCTTGTTACGCCGTATTCGCAGGTCGTTCTGCCGTTGAGTTCTTTGTCGTCACATGTTTCGTCGCCGTTCGTTATTCCGTCGCCGCAGTATCCGCCGTCGCCGTGTCCGGTACAGTTTTCATTGCATGTGCCTGGAGCGTAGAAAGCGTAGTGTCCGTTGCTTGTGCCGTCGTCGCACGCTTCGCCGTTATCTGTATCAACGGTTCCGTCGCCGCATCTCGGGCCGAACGAACAGTCACTCAGGCAGCCGCCGTATGAGCCGTCATTTACGCCGTCGTCGCAGGTTTCGCTGCCGTTCAGTTTTCCGTCGCCGCAACGCTCGCCGTTTCCGTAGCAGCCTACGCCGCAGTGACCGTATGAGCCGTCGTTTACGCCGTCATCGCAGGTTTCGTTGCCGTTTACCGTGCCGTCGCCGCACCATGTTCCCGGAACTTCTTCAAGTTTGCACTCGCTTGAGCAGGTCTGGCAGGTTTCGTTGCCGTAAGGACATTCCTTGCTTCCGTTTTTATCGCCTAAATCGCATTCTTCTTCCTCGTATCCTTCAAGGAATTCAACGACTTCGCAACAGTTTTCCGTCAGTGTATCATTGCAGATCGGCAGCGTTCCGCAGTTTTCGACTGAAGATCTGTGGATCTTTCCGTCGCCGCATTTTGCCGCTATTCCGGAACAGTCAGCTTTGCATTTTCCGTATTTTCCTTTGTCAAAGCCGTCATCGCATTTCTCTCCGTAAGTGGTTTCCGTTTGTCCGTCACCGCAGTAATGCACTGTTCCGTTTTCAAGCGTACAATCATCGGAGCAGAGCTGACAGCTCTGTTCGCTGTAATCACAGTCGGTCCTGCCGTTTGCTGAGCCTTCGTCGCACGCTTCGTTGGTCTGGACTTTACCGTCGCCGCATGAACCGATGACTTTCTGGCAGTCGCCGGAGCAGGATGAACCGATACCTTCTTTCTTTCCGACGCTCGGAAGGGCGTTGTCGCACGCTTCGTTGGCCTGGACTTTACCGTCGCCGCAAGAACCGATGATCGTTTTGCAGTCGTCGGAGCAGTATCTGCCGATTCCTTCGTCGAAATCGGCCTTGTCGCACTCTTCATACTGGGATGTGACCTTTCCGTCGCCGCAGAATCTCGGGAGTCCGTCGTATAAACGGCAGTTTGTGGAGCAAAGTTTGCAGGTCGTGGCCGAAGGATAAGGACATTCCGCGTTGCCGTTCGCGGTGCCGCGGTCGCACTCTTCATTGGGCTGCTTGGTCCCGTCTCCGCAGGCACCTTTGATCTCCTTGCAGTCGTCGGAGCAGTACGCGCCTGTTCCTGAACCGAAGTTCGCTTTATCGCAGGCTTCGCCGGCTTCGGGAACGATTTTTCCGTCGCCGCACTCGCCGCGGTAAGTTTTGCAGTCTGCCGAGCAGTAGTCGTTTTCTTCGTTGTTTCCGTCGTCGCACGCCTCGTTGCTCTGTCTGATCCCGTCGCCGCAGTAGGGGCCCTTTCCTGAGCAGTCCGCTTTGCAGAAACCGTAGTAGCCGTTGTTGTCGCCGTCGTCGCACGCTTCGTTCGGCTGTTGATCCGAGTCACCGCAGCTGCCGATGATTTCAAGGCAGTTCAGGTTGCAGTAGTAAGGACCGATACCTTCGTGTTTGCCGACGCTTTTTTCGGCGTTGTCGCACTTTTCGTTCGACTGCTTTGTGCCGTCGCCGCAGAAACCGGTAAGCTCGGTGCATTCGTCGTTGCAGTAAGGATTTTCGACAGGATCGCACTCTTCGTTGAACTGTTCGGTACCGTCGCCGCAGAAACCTGTGATCTTCTTGCAGTCTGCCGAGCAGTAGTCGCCGTCGTAGTTGTTCCCGTCGTCGCACGCTTCGCCGTTATCCGTGATACCGTCGCCGCATCTGGCGAAAGTACAGTCCGGACGGCAGGTTATCTCGTAGCTTCCGGGATCGTTGTTGTTATTTATTCCTTCATCGCACTTTTCGCCGGGATCGACGATGCCGTTTCCGCATTCCGGAACATAGACAGGTTCGTCGCTGTCGCCGTCGTTGTCGGGAGCTGAGTCGGAGTTGTCGCCGTCGTTGTTCCCCGAATCGCCGCTGTCAGGCTGAGAATCGCCGCCGTCAGGCTGAGAATCGCCGCTGTCAGAGATATCGCTGTCGTCAGTGTTGTCGGCGTCGTCTTTTGCATGAGGATCGGTACACACTTTTTTGATGCAGAGAAGTCCGTCCTCGCAGTCGGGGTTCTTTTCGCAAGGATCGCCGACTTTGCCTTTCTTGGCTTCAGGTTCGTCATCGGGATAGTCGTAAATGCTGCTGCCGCTTCCGCCGCATGCCGCGATTGCAAGAACGAACATCATCAGAAAGAAAATTTTCAAGAATTTCATCAAAAACCCCCGTATAAAAAACAATTAAATTTAAAAAAACCAATGGATTTTAATCAAAAAAGAAAAAAAGTCCAGTTTTTTGAGCCGGCGGCGGCGCCAAGAACGACAAAACTTGCCAAAAAAAAACGGTTTTTTAAAATCAGCCCATGTTTGTGTTTTTTTTGTGCTTCATATTTTTGTTTTTGATCCCGGCGGAAATTTCAGGCGGTGATTTTTCGTTTTCTGATTTTTCCCTTTTTGCCTCCCGTTCATGGAGCGCGCCGGCCGATCTGCCGCACGGAAACGTTTCTTCCTTTTACCGCGACGACAAAGGTCTTGTCTGGGCCGGAAGCGCTGAAGGTCTCGCGAGGATCGACTCGAAGTCGTCGAAATTTTTCGCCACCAATACAAAACCTGCGATCTTGAACAATAAGATCAATGACTTGTCAGGCTGCGCCGGCAGGGTCTTCGTTGCAACGGCGACAGGAATTTCTGAGATCACCGGTTCGGGTGCGGAAACGGAACCGTTTGCGAAATCGCATTCGTTTTTTGATGTCGAGGCTCTTGGCGACTGCACTCTCTTCGCGGCGGACGAAAAAGGGGTTTATCAGATAAAACAAAATAAAATCAGCAAGTTATCTGCCGAAGGTGTTTCCGCTTCCGTTCTTTTTTCTGACTCTCAGGCACTTTTCGCCGGTTTTTCTGACGGTGCGCTCAGATCTTTTTCCGGCGGTGTTTTTTCTGAAGACCTGTGTCCTGCTAACCGGTCTGAGATCAGAAGCGGGGCAGCCGGAGAGGGCAGGATCCTTTTCGGGACGAAAGACGGTGCACTGTTTCAGATTGAAAACGGCAAGTGCTCGAAATTACTGAACAATCAAACGCGTGAGGCGGTGACTTCGCTTGATTTCAATGCAAAGACCGCCGTTTTTGCGGCCGGCGGAAAACTTTTTTTCTATGAAAACGGAACGGTCCAGCCGTGCGGAGAGCAGTGCCGCGCTGCCGGAAGCGTTGCGAAAGTGAAGATCGACGGCGACTTCCTCTGGATCGCCGGAAGCCGCGGTGTGACATTGTTTTACCCTGGAAAATTCATAACTTACGGCCGTGAATCGGGGCTTTTTTCCGAAAAGGTCTATGCGCTTCTCGAAGACAGTTCCGGCAGGATCTGGGCAGGAACGCGCGGCGGCGGGCTTTTTTACCGCGAAAACGGAAAATTCAGGTATCTCCGCGACAGAAAAGGGGATATCGGGCGTTTTGTAGGCGCTCTGTTTCAGAAAAGTGACGGGCGGATTCTCGTCGGAACGACATCCGGCATAGTTTCCTTTTTGCCTGAAAAGCCCGGTGTTTTCCGCAAGATGCAGGCCGACAAGAGAACAAGCATGGAGTCTGTCGGCGTTATTTTCCTCGACAGAAAATCGCGTCTATGGGCAGGCGGAGGCGGCGGTGCGATATACATGGAGACGGCAAAAGGGTGGCATCTCCTGCGTAAATTCGGCGACGATTCCGATTTTGTCTCAGCGATAACCGAAGACGATGCCGGAAACATCTGGTTCGCCGCTTCGAAAGGGGTCTGGAAACTTGATGAAAATGATGAATTTCACGAAATAAACCGGGAACTTGCAGGTGATGTGCCTGTTTCGCTCCATCCTCTTGACAACGGAGTCCTGGTCGGAACGATGAACAGCGGGCTTGTTCTGATCGACAAAAACGGGAAGATCTCCCGCGTCGATTCGCGCAAAGGGCTCTGCAGCGACACGATTTTGGGAATAATTGCCGATGACGGCGGAAATTTCTGGTTTTCGAGTACAAAAGGGCTTTTTTCCTTGCCTCAGAAACTTGTCTTAGATGCCGCAACTGCTGAAAATAAAACGGTTTTTTGCAATCTTTACGGTATGGCTGACGGAATACGCAGACCTGAGTCGACCGGCGGTGTCCAGCCTTCGGTCTTGAAGAGAAGCAACGGCGATCTGTGGTTCCCGACCCTTGAAGGAATAGCCGTTCTTAAGAAAGATGCCGCGGATCATGCAAAATTCGATACGGTTGCACCTGACGCTGAGAAAAACCTGGAAAAAAATCAAGAAAAAAATGAAGCTGAAGGAAACGGCAATAATTTCAAATATATGTTTATTGTTTTCGCGGTTCTGGGCATTGTTTTGACTGTGATTTTGAGGAGAAGACCTCATGACCTCACCCCCAAACCCCTCTCCAGTGTGGCGAGGGGAGAAGACCTCACCCCCGAACCAGACCTCACCCCCGAACCTGACCTCACCCCCGAACCCCTCTCCGGTGTGGCGAGGGGAGAAGACCTCACCCCCGAACCCCTCTCCAGTGTGGCGAGGGGAGAAGATGATGCCGCTATTTTTGATCCGGAAAGCGATGCGGTCGAGGAAAAACCCAAATATGAAGGTTATCAGCTTGACGACGAGGTCGCTGCGGCTTACGCGGCGGAGGCGAAAGAACTGATGGAAAAAGAAAAACTCTACAGAAATCCGGATCTTACTCTGCCTATGCTTGCGAAAAAACTGAAACTTTCGGCGAATACGCTTTCTCAGGTGCTTAACGGCTACTGCGGGCAGAGTTTTTATAATTTTGTCAATACATACCGGCTTGAAGAGGTCGTTTCGATGATGGAAGACCCGAAATTCGACGGCAAGAGCGTGCTTGAGCTTCTTTACGAGGCCGGTTTCAAGTCGAAGAGCACTTTCAATCCGATCTTCAAGAAACGGACAGGTAAAACTCCCAGCGAATACCGGAAAGAGATCCAGGAAAAAAGAAAAGTCTGAGATATCCGGAAGACTGAACGGAAAGGTAAAAAAAAGAAAATCAAATAAAAAAACAAAAAAACGGCAGAAAAAACCACAAAAAAACGCCCTTTTTCAGCGAAAAATAAAAAATTGCATAAATTCTTGATTTTATTTCGAAAACATGGTACGAATTTACACAGCCGTACTTTTTGCGGCATTTTTTGGTGTTCTTTTCTACACACGCGGACGAATTTATTTTGTTTATATAATAAAAAAACTCGTTGATTTGACGGAGGTCGAGTGATGAAAAAAGGTTTTTCATTGATTGAATTGATAGTCGCGATGGCGATCGTGACTATTCTGGCGACGGTGGCTGTTCCCAAAGTCCAGATATGGAACGCCAGAAACCGTGGTCTAAAGACGGTGATGGAAATTCTTTCCGATTTTTCCAAGGCGCGTTCAGTCGCAGGCTACACCATCGTTTCCCAGGAAGACTCGCTGCAAATTCCCATCAACTCAGAGATCGAAGATTCCGAAAAGATGACTGTGTATATGGGCGTCAGAAGTCAGACGGCGATCGTTTTCAGAAAGAACGAATACGGTATCTATCAGAAAAAAAGCATGGCGACCAACGATTGGGGCGGTGCCGGCTCGACGCTGCTGAAAAGGAACATCCTCGCGAAGAACGTTTCGATAGAGAAGGTAAACCAGACCATGGATCCGCCGGCAAACACGACAGGTTTCGACGCTCTTCTCATCTTCACTTCGAACGGCAAGGTCAAAAGTACGTCAGGTTCGATCATAGACGGTGTCGGTTCTACTTCTACGGACAAGTGCAGCGACGGAAAAAGCTCTCTGAACAAACTTGTCCTTTCGGCCGTTATCCGTTCCAAAATCTCCGACTCGGGCGCAGACTCGATATGGTACAGGCTTAACATCGATAAAAACGGCAACTATACGATCTGCACGGATTTCACCAGCAACGGCAGCTACAATTTTGCGGAAAAAGGCAATCCGCTTGACGGATATTTATGATTTCGGGAGGCGTAAAAATGAGAAAGACCAAGGCTTTCACCCTCATAGAGGTTATGGTTTCGATATTCGTGTTCTCGATAGCGATGGTCGGCTACATGACTTTCCATGCTCATTCGATGTCGGTCCTCTTCGACAACGAGTCGTCGCAGTTCGCCCACACGCTTGCTTTCAACCTTATAGACGAGCTTAACGCTATGTCTGCGGATTCATTCAAGAAATTTGTCGACGACAGCAACACTTTGAACTCCACTAAAAAAGATTCTGAGATAACGCCGACTCTTTTCAGCAACGATTTCAAAAAAGGTCCTTTCACGATAAGCGACGGCGACGGCTATAAGTTCGTGAGGACTGTTTCCATCGAGAAATATACTGACAAAACGCAGAGTTACGCGCCGGACGACTCCTATCTTTCGACTCTTTATCATGTCGAAGTAGGGGTATACTGGCCTAAGCGCGGATACGGCAACATAGCCGACTGCTACGAGGAACGCGGAAATACGGCTGCCTGCAATTCGCTGACGATTCCGATCGTGCGTTCCAACAGGGCTTATTAGGGAGGGGAAAATGGTGAGATCAGTCAAAACGAGAGCTTTTACTCTTCTTGAACTTATGGTGAGTATTTTTATTACCATAACTATTATTGCCTCTTTCTACAAACTTTACGAGGCTTCGCTCAAAACCGAGCGCGCCGCAACGATCCGTGTTTCGGTCAATCTGCTCGGCGAGCAGATATGCGAGACGCTGGCCGACTCGATGAAACTGATAGGGCTCAACGGTCAGAAAATGGCTCTGGCGGATGATCCTGCCGAGCTTACTTCCACTGATTTCAAAGGAAGCCCGATCTTCTACGGAGACTTGCAGGGAACATACGGAACGACAGACCTGGAGCTGACGTTCAATTCGCCTTACGGTTCACCTATAACCAAAACCGAGGATAATTTCACCGAGAGCGATACCCACCCGAACTGCAAAACATTCCATCTTTTCAACAGTGCGGCGTTCCATAACGACGTCAAAAAGCTTTATTTCCACACTCAGTACGGCATCGTTCCGGCGAATGTCGAAGTCATTGTCGGCGCCGACCAGCTGCAAGTGAATGTAAACCAGTTCGAATCCGATTATTCCCCGTCAGTCGACAACAAGAAATGCAAGGATCTTTTTCCCGCCGGAACGCTTGTCACGGGAGAGGATTTCCGTTTCCAGCTTTCATATCAGTCGTCGGGTGATACGAACCACCTTCTGCTCACCTCAAAGCCGGTATGGGGCGGTTCTACCGTCAATCAGCTTATAAAATTCGACTACGACGAGGAGAACCAGACGAGCTACAGCATGCCGCGTTTTTCCCTGCAGTTCCTGCGTGAAAGGACCGACGGTGAAGGCAATATCGTCAGAAACTGGACCACGAGTGTCGCTTATCAGGACATTAAGGAAGTCATAGCCGTCAGATTCGGTTTTATAATCCTTTCCAAAAAGGAGAGGGTCACTGTCGGCGAAGGTTCCGTGACGGAAGATCTGCCGGAATACTGCATATTCGACGAGAAGGAGCACGATACGCCGTGTTACCAGCTGCCGAGTCTGAACTACACGGCTTCGGTTTTCCGCCGCGTGGTCTATCTCGCGAACTATAAAATGCTCATTGACTCCGCAAAGATAAAATAAGAGGTGGCAAATGAAAGGATTTTCTTGTGAAAAACAAAAAGGTGTCGCGCTTTTCATCAGCGTGCTTATGACGATGAGCCTTTCGATCATCGCCCTTGCGACACTTGCCAGACTTTCCGAGGTCTCGCATACCACGGGAAAGGATTTCCAGGACAGAAGACTTCTGGCTTACGCCTATTCGGCCGTCAACATAGTGAACGGCGAACTCAGGCAGCTTGTCGACGCCTCTTTCGAGTGCGAGGACGCCTATTCGATTTCCGGCGGTCTCGGCGGCAGCTCGACACAGAACACCGGAGAATTCAAATATTATCCGCGTGACCTTTCGATTGCGCAGAATACCGAAACGGGCACGAACAAACCGCTTTTCGCGTACCGTGCGGTCGCAAGAAGAATGACGACCGATCCGGGTGCGTCGCTGTACGGCCTGAACGACGGCTCTGTCAGTTACGACAAGGGCAAGAACGCATGCTACGATGTCACGGTCGATGTGCGCGAAATCGTCTATGTCGGCAAAAACGACTATATCACAGACGCCAACAAAAATGCCGTTATTGAAGGTAAAGAGGCGTTTTCTGTAGGCAAAGTCAAGACGATCGGTATTATAAGCTGCTTTTCCAGAGACGGTAAAAATTAGGTATAAAGAGGTGCAAAATGAGAAGAAACGCGAAGCAAAACAACTCTTTTCTTAAATCGGCGGCGGTGTTTGCAGCCGTTCTGCTTTCCGCTTTCATGCTTGAGGCGATCCAGAGCACGATGAGTGACAGTCTTAAGGACGATGTCACGGCGATGATCACGAACGCCAAGAAGCTGCCCCACACGATTTTTATAATAGATACTTCGGAAAGCATGAACACTTTCGCATACAGCGACTATGTCGACAACTGCAAGGACGGTATCGGCAACCTCGAAAAGGCGATTATTCTCTGCAACAACGCTTACCAGCAGTGCCGTAATGTTGAAAACAACGCGATGTGCGACGTCAACCTCGGATGCGGTGACGTTTCGACCAAATGTGCTACGCTGGTCAGCATGAAAAACCAGGTCAACGATTTCTGTACTAAAGTCTACAATCAGTACAAGGAACCTTCCAGGACCGCGGTTGCCAGCAGTCCGCTTGAAGATAAGGAATCCTTGAAGTATGTAGGTCCCTGGAATCCCAGCGTAAGATATGCCCAGGATCTCTGCTTCTACGACTGGAGCAAGGATACTGACGGAAACGTCCTGAACGGGACCACGACGGCGCAGGGCGACATGAACGCGTCAAGCGATCCGACAGACCGCAGGGACTGGGACTGCCTGACAGACGGCAGAGGAAGACAGTACAACACCGACGGTACCCTCGGAGGATCTATATACCTTGATGAGAACGATCCTAACTCAGGCTGGTCCGGAAAGTGGCTCAACTGGAAATACGCGACCTCGCTCGATGCCGTCAAGATCATTCTCGCCGATGCACACAAATTCTCTTTCCAGCCGAGGTACAGAGGTCACAATGTGTGCCACAAGTCTGTATACTATCCTGAGAATACATATTCCGAATGGGATGAAACAGCGAACGAAGGAGCAGGTGATTATGTCGATAAAAAGACATGCTTTATAGATTTTGATACTGAGTTCAACGATATAACCGACGAAAATCTCAGACTGGAACAGTTCAAAGCCATGAAAGATGCCATCCAGACTCTCTGGAGAGAAGAGGCTGTTGCTCCGAACGGCACTGAAAAGGCTGACTGCACCGGTTCCGGCTGTGATCCGTACGAGTTCAAGGCCTCTTACTGCTCAGACTACAGTAAAGACAGCGGTTTCAAGACCATGTTCCCTGTCGACTATGATCCGCGTCCGACCGAGGACGCTTCGTCAGACTGCGGCCGCTGCATGGAATGGGACAAGACCAAGAAGGAATTTGTCGTCAAGGCATGTTCTTTCTACAACGGAGACTCCAAGCCGGCAAGCAGCGCGAAAGAATTCGGTTCGGTCAGCGGCGATCTTACGAAAACATGCTGTAAGACCACGGAATGCGACAACCCGCACTGCAGAGACAACGACGAGGTCTGCGAATGGTGCGCCGACGACGACGAAGATTGCAAATCTGGTGACGATTACGGCTGCGCTCTCGGATACTACAGCCAGTTCGACCAGGACAAAGGCCACTGCTGTAATCCTCTGACCTGCGCCGAAGAAGGCGAAACCTCAGGTGAAGGCGAATGTGTCGAATGGGGTACGAACGAAGAAGGCGAGACATACTGTAAAGAGTATCAATGCTATACATGCAACAGCAATGTCACTGTCGGCGACGACGAGTACGACGCCGTTACAGACGATGTCATCATTCTTGAAAAACCCGCTTCGCCAGACGATTACTACGGTTCGGCGCTTGATGACGGAAGCATCGAACTGACAGTGTTCGTTTCGCAGTTCACGGCAGGCCTTGACCCGTCCGATATCGAGTCGGTCACCGTGACGGTAAATTATGACTGCAACGGCTACAACGACGACAACCCCGACAAGTCGATGCTGAACACTCTCGGCAGCCTTACCCTGAGCGGCGAAGATGCGGCTGCGTGCGGCTCTTTGAACTGCGGCACATGGCTGGGCCAGACATGTTCGTCAGGAGACACGACATGCCAGACGAACAAGGAACAGTGCGGAAACTGCGCTATCCAGGGTTCTGTTTCGGGCTGCAACGCCGACGGTTATGTCGCAAGCGCAAAAGTCAATGTCAGACGTAAAAACTGCCACTTCGGCAAAATCGAGACAGGCATGGAGCTCGATTATATCGTCGGAGCGTACAAACTCGGCAAATACGAGGAAGAGACGATCCTTGACGACGCTTCATTCTTCTACAACATATTCAAACGCGAGCCTTCATCTAAAAAGACTGTCGTATATGAATATGAGTGCAAGACCGCTTTCTATCACAGACAGGTCCTTGTCGTAAACGGCGGAAGCTGCCCCAGCTCGTCGGCTGCGCCCGGACTTCTCAACGCGGCCAACGGTGCCGGATCGAAAGTCGAATACTGCGACGGCAGAACGATGGAGAGAGAGGTCATCGCGAGAGACCAGTGGTTCAACGCTACGAAAGTTGCATGTTCATGGCAGTGCCGTGACGCTATAGCTTACGACGATCCTTGGAAATGCGCTTCTTTCTTCTATATGATGGACGACCACGCTGTGCACAACGGAAGCGATCAGGGCTGCATAAGCTCCTGCCGTTACGCTACAGGCGGCAGGATCTCGACGCTGGACGGCGGATCTGACAGTTTCTACACGCAGAACAACACGCAGCTTGAAGACTGCTGCAGATGCCTCAACAATGATAACGGCAAGTACGAATACCTCGAAAAACCTGAAGGCGTAACGCTTTCCAACGGTGAGAGAGTCACATGTTTCGTCAGCGGTTACCAGTTCGGAACGGCTTCCGACGGAAGTACGACAACGACAAGCGGCTACATGGCCGAGCTTGTCCGCGGTCACATCAACGAGACTCCGTCCGGCGGTTCGTACGCTCTCGAACCTTACGATTTCGGAAACTCCAGAAATTCTCCGTATAGCGAACCGAACGGATGGTATCACAGGAAATCGCTTGTCGGAGAAGCCGGCGAAGCTTTCGTAAGAGATACTTTCATCAGTGCTTTCGCGACCATTGACGACGCAAAGAGGGAAGTCGCCTGCATTTACGACATCCTGAAGTACGGCTGGAGCGGTGAGGACTGCAACAGCTGCGGAACGGGATGCTGCGCGGTCGATCTGAGCCAGAACGGCAACGAGTGCGACTATCCGCAGTTCTGGATGAAAGTTCCGATGAGTGAAGGCGGACACCTTGTTTATCAGGCTCAGGGCTTCACAAAAGACGAATACATAAAAGAGTTCCAGGATAAAATATCGAGCCTCAAGGCGATCGGCGGATCGACTCTCGGCGAAACGCTTTACGATGTATGGCGTTATCTCGGCGGAATGTACGCTCTTCACGATCCGAACCATGTCAAAGGCGGTGTCGAAGGTCCTTATCTGGCTCCTTTCGAGAACAATGACCCGACATGCTTCACCAACGAGGCGGTCGTTATTTCAGGCGGACAGCCCGAATTCGACCAGAACATCAAGCTTAAGGATTACGGCGTTACTGGATGCACCAAGATGAACAACGGTACGAAATCCGATATTCCGTGTGTTGTCGATACAGACGGCGAACCTGACAAGCTTCATCCTTACTATCAGTCGAACTGGCATCAGACAGCGTTCCTGAATATCGCAAATTTCGTTAACAAAAATACCTACTGGATCAAGTCCGACAAAGATTGGTGCAAAGATCCTGAGGGAAGTCTCAAGGCTGACGGAAAACTGAAAGACGAGTGTATCGAAACCACGAACAACACCGGTGTCGACATGGCTAGGATCAACCATGTACACACGATATCGATCGGTGAATGGGCTCTTGCTCCGCTTCACAGTGTCACCGGCACCGGAACGGACGATTTCCTTGATTCACTCTACCTCAGGAACGCGGCATCCTACACCGGCGGAAAATATTACGGACTTACCGCAGAGAACGCGGCGAACGCAAACAACGGAACGGGCGGAACGTTCAACTCGCTCACCGATCTTTTCTCCGATATGATGAACAAGTCGCAGGATACGGATGTCGTTTCAGGCCGTCCGCACTGGACTTCATCGCTTGTACAGCCGTTCGATGTCGAAGAAAAATTCCGCGGTCCGGATTCGTATTCGGCAGGCGCTATCCCGATAGACGGTTCTGTCAGCAGATTCTGGTTCGGAAACCTTAAGAAATATCAGGTCGACGGCGACAAGTGCGGCATTGCCGACGACGGCGAATGCGGCGAGTGGAAGAGACAGACTGTTCCTGACCAGGACTGCTTCGCTCTTGAAGACAGCGGCGGCGACGATTTCCTGCCCAGCGACAACACGGCTGCCAAACAGTTCAGAAGACTTATGGCCGGCGGTGCGGCAAAGAAACTCTGGGATAAGGTCCTCACAGGCACATGCACCGAACCTCCGTGCATCGTCTCCAGCCCGAGAAGGATCCTCACCGATAACGGCAGTGGTACAATTTCTGTCAGCGGAGCTTCCGCAGGCGGCCTTGAGCAGATAGTCGACGGAATCAGAGCGGCAAATCCGAGTGCTTCGCAAGATACCGTCTACAAGGTTCTTGACTATATGGCAGGTTACGACGCTTTTGATACGAATCGCAGGACAAAAATAAGATATCTCGATGACAACACAGGAAAAATCAAGACACTCAAGGTACAGGATCCTGTAAATGTCGACTTCAACCAGACCGAGGCGACTGAAATCACGATCCGTCCGCTTCTCCTCGGCGCTATAATCCACTCGAAACCTGTCGCAGTCTACTATGACAGTACAGCGAGCACGAGAATATACGCCGGCGCAAACGACGGTATGCTCCACGCTTTCGATCAGAACGGCGAAGAAGTCTATGCCTACATCCCGAGCAATGCATACAGTTCGATCATGAGTTTTGCCGAGAACCAGGCCGGTATTTTCTTCAACGCGACGGTCGATGGTCCGATAACGATGCTCCATATCGACCAAAACCACGACGGAATCATCAATCAGGGCGATCAGGCCAACGATATCAAACCAGAGAGTGCTTACCTTATTTTCGGATACAGACGAGGCGCAAGAGGTTACACTGTGATCGATATCTCCAATCCCGACAGTCCGTCTTATGTCCAGGATCTCAATCTCGACGGCGGTTACAGCTTTGCGAAGGCTGTGGTATTCAGAAAGTGCCTGAAGTCAGCTGACAAGTGCCGCTATGCCGAGGATCTTGACTACTATCTCGCTGTTCCGGGCGGTTACGACACATGCAACGACCCCGCTTCGCTTTCCAATGTCCTTTCGGAAAATATACCGCTCTGCGATCCTGCTGCACAGAGAGGAATCGGCTTTAAGATCTTCCACTTTAACCAAAAGCTCAGAAGATTCGAAGACGAGCCTGTTTTCTCGTCCACATCCATGGGCTTAGATATATGGCTGAGAGCGTCGTTCACTGCGACTCCTCTCGCCATCAATACAAAAGGCAAAGCTGCCACCGACACGGAATATGTCTACTTCAACGACCTTTCCGGAACTGTTTTCAGAGTCGATGTCAGCAGCAAAAGTCCATCCGCATGGACCGGAAGCGTAGTATACTCGCAGAGATCCGACCCTGCCCTTAAATGGGAGAACGGTGTCAGCAGAAGTTATGTCGCTTCGAATTTCTTCCCGCCGCTTGAAAGATACAATCCGCAGAAGACGGACGACAACACAAAGAAGCTTATTCCGATACCGGTCGTTACAGGAAACGCAGCCAACCCGAAACTCGTCGAGCGTGACTTCATGCTTGTTTTCTACGATCAGGCAAACGGAGTCGCAAGCGGAGAGAAGTACGAATCGCCGTTCTCGCTTGACTACACGGTAAACAACGACGGTACCCGTGAAACCAGCGACACGCTTGACGGCGGATTGTTCAAGAGCAGAGGCTGGATCACTTCATTCGGTCAGGAAACAGGTATCAGTGACGGCGAAAAAGGCATAACGGAACCGCTTATAACTTATAATATATACGGCGGCGACTCGTCCGACGAGAACTCGAATGCCTACACGATAGCGTGGAACACCTACATTCCGAAGAAGGCGACGCAGTGCAAGAGTTTCGGAACGAGCAGCAACTACGAGAGAGTGATAAACAACGGAAAACAGGCTTTCCAGAATCTCACGATGACAGGTGCCAACGGAGAGTGGAGCACGGAGAACGCTTCGTCCGAGTGTAATCTCGACACGGACAACATCAGTCTTGCGACAGGTGTCGGCATCATAGCGACGGAAAACGGCTATGACCTGACATTCGGCGCGGGTGCCGAGATTTTCAGAAAGCCTGCGATGACGGTAAAGAACAACAAGACATATATTATCAAATGGTATGAACTTTATTAGGAGGATGGTATGAGAAAACTTTTTGTGCTGTTTTTCATTGTCGCGGCGGCATTGAACCTCGCGGCTGAACAAAGAACTGTCGGTGAAGGAAACTCATACTCCGAGTTCCCGTTCGTGATTTTTGTCGGTCAGGTCGTCGAGGTTACGCCGTTTTCCGTAACGGTCGAGAACACGGCTTACGGGACAGGAACATCGACCGAAAGGATCAACCAGCTTTTCGCCACTCTCAACGCTGAACCCGATTTCAGGTCGCACGGTCTGGCAAACGCGCTCCGCTGCGCAAGCGTCAAGGACGGAAAAATGCGTCTGACGTTCTATCCCGACAATATTCTCCAGATTTTCGACGACAATGTCACGACCTACATGAGATATATTCCGCTTTACTATCTTTTCCGCAACAACATTCAGGAACTGAAGCTGCCGGAAGAGACGATGGAATCGCTGAAAAAACACTCGATCGACTATTATCTTTCGATCCCGATGGCTCAGGAACTTATGAAAAATTCTTGGATCGCCGGAGTTTTCACGGTAAATCCCGAAAACGACAAGCTCACATACAAAAGCGCGCGCTTTTTCGAGAATATCGACGAGATGAACAGCAGCGAGTGGGCTCAGGAATACAGGATCCCCGACATTGTCAAAGCGGGTCTCACAGTCACGATGACAAAGGCGATCATCATCGGTCACGAGTCCGAAGAGATCCCTGCCGACGAAGACAAGGAATCGTCGAAGAAGAAGGGCGGAAAAGGCGGCAAAAACCAGTTCCACAAGAAGAACGGCGCGCCTTACGGCCAGGAGAAATAAAATGAAGTTTTTTGAAAAAACCAGAGGCTTCACGCTTATCGAGCTTTCGATAGTCGTCGCCATCGTCGGGATTCTTGCGGCTGTCGCGATCCCGATTTTCGATTCCTTCACCGAAAAATCCAAGATCGACGAACTGAAATCGAACATACTTGTCGCTGCGACGGCGCAGGAAAAATTTTACCTTTCGAGAGGAAGGTACGCGACGACCGGCAACGACAGCGACATTCTCGAAACGTCGTTCGATTTTCCGAAGAAGACAAAAGACATGACGGTCAGGACCGGTATCATTCTCAAACAGGGTGTCGGAATGGGTTACTGGGTCAGCGGAGCGCGCCAGATAAGAGGCAAACTGCACTGCTGGCTGTTCCTTTCGTCGTTCATGGGAGTCAACGAAAAGAACGATTTCAGGGAATTCGGCGAAAACGACTATATTGAGTACAAAGGAGTTAGCTGTTCATTGTAAGTTGTGATATTAAATTGGTTTTTGGTTTTTAAAAGGTTTGATTTTTGATGAAAACCGTGTATTATGAAAAGTCTGTTTTGTATTTGTAGGAGATGTTTTATGAGAAAAAAAGGTTTTACTTTAATAGAGATCATGATTGTTATCGCGCTGATCGGCATTCTTTCGGCCATTGCGATCCCGCTTTACGTTGGTTATACGGACCGTGCGAAAGCGGTCGAGGCGCAGGAACAGCTGATGACACTGGCTTCGATTGAAGAGGATTATTTCAACACCTACCGCAAATACACGAGCGATGCCGACACTCTGACGAAGTTTTACGGCGCGGAGCTCGGCGGCGAAGGGACAACCAAAAACTACTCGATTCTCGTCACGACGAAGAACAATTCGACCCAGTACGAAGCCACCGCATATATCTGCTACAAAAAGAGAGGCAGCGCATGCGGCAGCGGTTCGCAGGATATGACCTGCAAGGTCTCCAACGACAAACATGATACAGTCTGCACAAAAACACATTGACGGAGGATAAAATGAAGGCAAAATCATTTTTGTTCATTTTAACGGCGGTTATTATGTCGTTCCTGATGATTGCATGCGGCGAGGAGACGGATTCCGGCAGCATCGATCAAAATCAGAAGGGAACGCTTCTGAACCGTGATCTTATGAGACGCGGACGCGTTTCGTCCTTTTCGGGCGAGGCTATCAGGCATAAAGCCAAGCTTCCTCCGCTCAATGCGCAGACATGGCAGACTCCGGCTACAGGTCTGACGAAATGTTACGACAACGAAAAAGAGATCGACTGCGAGAACGTCGGCAGATACAAAGGTCAGGACGGTCAGAGACGCTACGGTGTCCGTTCGGTCGTCTCCGAGCACAACAACGAGGTAATCCGTGACCTCAACACGCAGCTTTCGTGGACGAGGCAGGTCCGTTCGGGTCTTACCTGGAGCGAAGCGAAAAGCTACTGCGAATCGATCAGACTTGCCAACAAGACATGGAGACTTCCGACCACGGCCGAGCTCCGTACGCTTGTCAACTACGGTACGGCTGATCCGGCGATCGATCCGGAATTTACGGAAGGCGTAGAGGAGGCGGACGCTCTGACAGACTGGTTCTGGGCTTCGAAACACACCTATTTCGATGCCGAAAATGAAGCGGGCACCAAGGTGGCTTCGGCGTGGATAATCAACTTCTACGACGGATTCGTCGAATACACTTCCCGCCACAACAAATACAGCGCGCGCTGTGTTACTAAAAACTGAGAATGGAGGAAAATATGAGACACAACAGCATTTCAACGGCAAAAAAAGTGATTTTTGCTTTGGGTTTGGTCCTGTTTTTCTTCACTCTGCCGGTTTTGGCCGACACAGGCTGCCACACCCAGAACGGTTGCGGTACCAACGCGAGCGATATTTTCAACTCGACTCCGTTCGGCGAGCCCGCTTTCAGCCCGGCCTGGACTGATGTAACCAAACTTTACCGTGTTTACGGCGGCCAGTACCTCAGATTCGCCGTTCAGGAAGGTCAGACTTACAGATGGTCGACAGTCGGCGGCGAAGACGATTTCCACAGCGTCAAATACGCGGCTAACTGTTACTCCGACAGCGACTGTTTCAACGACTGCGCAACGAGCAGTTCGGACAACTGCGATATACAGCCTGTCCTGAAATGTCTCGGTAAAACGCCCGATATCGACCACGGTTTCTGTCTTTATCCTTTCGACACCGAGCTCACGCTCCTCAAAGGCGATACATGCAGTAAGGACGCGGAATTTCTTGCATACAGCAACTCCGACGGTTTCTACAGCCAGTCGCAGATCGAATGGAAGGCCAATTTCTCCGGAACGGTCGTTCTTCTTGTCACGAACTACGAAGCTCAGGCGGACGGTTCTTTCGCGACCTGCCGCAAAACAAGCAGCAATGTGAACACGACCGTCAAATGGCAGCGCGCTTCGTCAGACCACTGCACTGAATGCGGCGATCCTGACAATTACGCTATCCACTATGTAAGCGAAAGCGAAGACGGTCTCGCGCAGGCTCCTGCATGGGAAGTCGTTTCTTCGGCAGAACAGAAGCAGCTCAACTCGTCTCCTTCGGCATATGACGAATGGATCAAGCCCGGAAGCTACATCGTTTTCGATGTCGAGGAAGGCAACATTTACAGATGGTCGACATGCGTTCCCATGCTTCCTTACGATACGCAGCTTTCTCTTTTCAAAGGCGACGCGGCGAATAACAAGACCTGCACGACAGATCCCGATACCGGCGAAGTGACATGCAGCGGCGACTGTTCGACATTCCTTGCATACAGCGACGATTCGGATGTTTCCTACACGAAGGACGGCACGACTTTGTGTCCTGTAGGAACGAAACAGTCCGTTGTCGAATGGCATGCGAACTATACCGGCAAGGTAACGCTTCTTTTCAACGAATACAACTGCTATCAGTGCGGCAAGCGTGACTACGGAACAGAGTCGCACTGGGCTCACTGCTACGCGACGACCACTTCGGACGGCACGACCTACATCCAGCCGATGCCTCTCGAATGGCAGAAATACGACTGCGAGTCAGACGACGGAACTTATACAAACCCGAAATACAGAAGCGGTGACTTCTGCGGCGTAAACAGCACCACTATGGAGCCTGTGAGCTGCTCAAGTGCCGGTTACAGCAAGACATTCCCCGGCGTCGACACCCTTAATGCCGGAGAATATATGGAATTCTCGCTCAAAAGAGGTTCGAAATATCTCTTCTCGACCAGCGACAAAAACGCTCTGATCACCATCAAGGCGCAGCGCGAAGGATGGTCTTCGTACAGAACTCTCGCGCAGGGCACAGGCGAACTTTCATACTTTGCCGGTTCATATGGCTCGACGTCCGGTGGCGATCCCTCGAATTATTCCGATGTGATCATAGTCATGGTCTCCGCGGCAGACTGCCGCAAGTCGGGCAGCATCCAGCTGACTTACAAATTTTATCCCGATACCACGGCTGACAGCCGCTCAAGGTTTGAAAGTGTCGTCAACGCCGACGGTTCGAAGTACTATATCGACAAGCTGACGAATGCCCGCTACAAAGAGGAAGTCAGCCTCGCGAACAGCTGGGCGGATGCTCTTGATGCCTGCCAGAACGGCAACACCGCCGGCGGTATTTTCGACTGTCCTGACCCTGCATGTCCTGCTTTCAGCAGATGTTACCAGAACAACGGAACATCCAATCTGGACTGCCGCAGCGATGCTTTGTGGAAAGATGCCGACTCGTGCACACTTATGGATTGTGACGTGCCTGTATGCGGCACAGGTTACGCTGAATACAGCGGTCACCCGACCGGTGAGGCGGGCAACACATACTACAGCCAGTTTAAAGGTGTATGTTATACCACCTCAGGTTCAGGTACCGACGTCCATACCATCGGTATTCAGGAATGTCCGGAAGGCTATGTGATGGGCAAGAACGGCAACAATCAGGATACATGCTACAAACCTGACGGAAACAACTATGATCTCACTGTTGAGGGAACAGCGCATCCTGAGTGGGAAGATTGGTCAGATTCCGTTATTACTAGTATTGAGACGCAATGTGCGCAGGAAGTTGCTGCCTCTTCCACATTCCCGACCGAGAATTGCGGAAGATATGTAGAAAATGCATCCCAGACAACGAATTATACACTACTAACAAAGAGCTCATGTTCTGACAAAAAATGCTGTTATGAGACAAAAAGTAGTAAGACTAAAACCGATTGCTGCTGTGCTGATGCTGAACATCCTTTGTTGAATAAATCATCAGGCAATCCTTATAAATCTCCTTTCTATTGGGGAAAATATACATCCGATTTCAGCCAGATGGAAGATATGTCATGCAGCTCTGGCACGGAACTTAAGTGTACAAATGAAGGCTTCAACCTGTTCGATGTCCATCCCGGAACAGAAGGCTGGGTCTGCGGTAACTCGCAGGGATGCTACAAATGCAACACCGAAGGGTTGAGTGAATCTTACGCTTCTGCCATGAGTTACCCTGTAAATTATCAGGTCTTGTGGGATAATTACGAATACAAATGTGTCATGTACTGTTACTTTGGTGCACCTCAGAGAGAAGTGGATAACTATCCTAGCGCCAAAACATGGGAATGTCTCTATGGTTGCACAAACGGTGGTAATATTTTAAATATAGGCGGAGAACTGCAGTGCGGCGAATGTCCGGAAGGTTATACATTTAGTAACAACCAATGTGTAAAGGCGTGCCCGGCCGACAAAGTCAAAGTCGGCGGAAAGTGCTATACCGAAACGGCTGATTTCGTCTGGAGATGCCCGACCACGACTGATGAGAAAGAGGCTGACAACTGGGTCGAAGTCGAATCAGGCAAATGCAGAAAGGTCAACCGTCCTTGTGAAAAGATCGGAACAAAATGCAGACAATATTATAGCGGTATGTCAAAATACTACAAGTACTATGACCAGTATGTAGCCTGCAAGAGTCAGTATCAGACGCTGGCAAACGACACCGCGCTCGAGACATGCGACGTTCTCCATCCGAATTCCGATGCCTGCCACTGCAGTGCTGTTGTCGCAAAACAGACGATCAGCGGTAAAACATACAAATATTACTGCGAGCAGAAACTTAATCCTCAGTGCAACAACTATGAATACAACGGCCACACCTACACGAGCGAGGATTTCACGCTCATCACTGAAGGCGGCAGAACATACTGCCAGTTCACCGATATAACCGGTTCAGTCTGCGGAAAACCGATGGGCGGCTGGACACTGCCGAACATCAACCAGCTTTATGCGATCGTCGATTTCGACCTTTACGATCCGGCGACAGTCTTCCCGCTCAGCAACTATATCTACGGGAACGACCCGGGTACAGGCTGTGCTCCTGTTCCGGGTGAAGGCAGCGACGACCCGTACGGCGACAAACAGTGTTCTGCCGACGGTTCGTATATCTGCGTCGACAAGAAATGCGTCCGCAACAACTGGTACTGGTCGAGCACGACGGTCTTCGACAAAGACACAAGCTCGACAGGCAAGTTCGTATGGTCGGTCAACATGCAGGACGGCCGTTCATACCGTGCGGTAAAAGGCTGCCCGGTAGACGATACGGACTGTCTGGCGTCGTCAGACCTCAACGCGAGAGCACACAGAGTCCTCTGCGTCAAAGGTTCGACGGTTGCCGGAATCTTCGACGCCGACGCTCCGGCGCTTGAACAGACTTTCTCAGGCTGGTCATGCGATAAATCAGACAGCGACACTTCGGTCAACATCTACTTCGAGATAACCGATAACAAGGGCAGAAACGTCGCGACTCTTACCGGAATCGCCGAGAATCCGCTTGTAACAAGCATTCCGGGTCAGGGAAGTACTGACGATCCAAAGAAAGGTTTCATGTACGGCCCGACCGATGTAAAACCGACATCAGCTTTCCTTCCCGACAAGTGGCAGGATATCTACAACAACTGCGGATTTGAAGCAGATCCAGTTCCGCATGCTTTCGAACTCAACTGGCACGGTGCAGGTGCGGTCACCCCGGGCAAAGAGGACCTTGCGGCTCTTATCATGAGCATCGACACTCTGGAGTGCGACGCGGAAGGACTTGCACAGTATGCACAGTACGAGTCGGGCGACCTCGACGACGCTCCGAACTGCACGGTTCCGCCGTATTTCGTAACGGCTTATGCAGAGAACCCGTCGAACGGTCTTTCGATGATCGTCGCGCCTGAAAAACGGCCTTTCGTTTTCCACAACGACTGCGGCGACGGATACATGACCTACGACGGAATATATGCAGAAAACTGCGAAGATGTCGATTTCGGCAATACATGCGGTTACGGTAACCCGAACTGCAAACTCTGCGCTAAGGTCAGCACGACCGTAGACGGCGAGCCGGTCAACGCCTGCACACTTTACGAGGCGCACGCTCCGTCATGTATGGACGGTACGCTGCAGAGCCAGTACTGCGAAAATGTCGACGACACCGGTTACGGCACCGTAGCTTCCGGCGCAGCTGCCGGCGCGGCATGCGTAAGCTACGATTTCGAGGCTGAGGACATCCTGAGCCAGAACGAGGAATGCGACTGTGCGGCTGAACTCGGTTACAACTACTATCTGTGGGACGGCGCTAACTTCAGCTGCTCAGGCTCCAAAGGTCTGTCGGCGAAAGTCTGCCCCGATTACTTCACAGGTGTTTTCAATCCTGACAGCGAAGACGCTTACTGCTACATCTGCTCAGGCTGTAAGAAGGAAAGAGTCGCGAAAGCGCACTGCGGCGACGGTATCAGACAGCACAAAGACTGTGCGGACAACTCCTGCCAGAAAGTCGCGGGTGCTGAGGAAGAGTGCGACGACGGAAACAGCTCGAACACTGACGACTGCAAAAACGACTGTACGCTTCCGGCATGCGGCGACGGCATAATCCAGAAGAACCTCGGCGAAGTCTGCGACAGCGGCGAATACAACGGTTACTATGAAAAGGCGTGCGGCGTCGGAACGGTAACATGCCCCGGCTGCGCAAGTTCGACATGCGGTATCGCCGAAACTGATCCGCTTGGTCCGAGATGCGGCGACGGCGTGATCCAGAATCAGGAACGCTGCTACGAAGACGGTTTCCTGTCGGGAGACGGAGCTATGTTCGACAGCGTCGAAGACTGCGAAGTAAAACTTGCTACCGCGCACGAGCTCTGCGATCTTGGCGCAAACAACGGAAAAGAGGTCAAATTCGAGCAGTTTATCAATCAGACCGATCCTGATCCCGAAACTGATCCGACAGGATGTTTCACGATAATCGCCGAGACAAGACAGCCCGTCAGCTCGATGCAGTCAAACTACGCTGAATGTGTATACAAATATAAGAAATTCATAGAGAAGTATTCAGGCTGCTCGGCAGACTGCACAAGACCTGCGGCTCCTTACTGCGGCGACGGAATAGTCGATCCTAGCGAGGCGTGCGACGAAGGTCTTCCTGTTGTCAAGAAAGTCAACGGCGAATACCAGATCGCCGAATCGGCAACCTACAACGGCAAAGGCTACGGTTCATGCAGATTCGACTGTTCGGCACGTTACAACTGCGGTGACAACTTTATAGAAGTAGACTGCAACAATCCTTCGGGGTGTCCTATCGGAACAGAAGATTCCTCCGGAAATTACCTCTATGTCAGCGGCGGTAAGGAAACCTGCGACCAGGGAATCCTGAACGGCGGTTACGGACGCTGCGCTGACAACTGTCTTGAAATGGCAATGTGCGGAAACGGAAACAAAAAGACTCTGCTTGAACAGGGCGACTGCATAAGAGAAGAGGACGGAGTATGCGTTGAATACGAGGAATGCGACTTCGGAAGAGAGCAGAACGGCAACAAGTCGATCCAGGAAGGATACTCGAGAGCACAGTACGGTTCCTGTATTTCGGAATCCGAAGACTGCCAGCTGAGACCTGAAGAACGTCCTGATTCCAACGCTATATGCTGCAAATTCGGCAGATACTGCGGTGACGGAATCGTTGACAACGGCGAAGGTGTCAAAGCAGGCGACAAAGACTGGTTCGATGCCGCAAACTGGGATGCTTCAAACATGACGGTTACTGCCGACAGCCGTGAACTTGTCATGGTATTCACTCTGAACGGTGTTTCAGCCGAGACCGAACTCGATATCCCGATCCCTGTCCAGGGCGAACGCAGATATTTTGTTGAATACGATATGAAGGTTTACAACGGTGATCCGGCGGCTGTCCATGTTTATGCCGGTGCAAACCAGTACAGCGACGAAGAAGGCACGACAAAAATCACCGATGCTTCGTGTCCGAACAACAGCCCGTATTATTTCGTTGACAACGGTGTCAAATTGTACAGCGAAAACGGCCACTGGTATCACAGCAAGAATGCATCGCCTGTCGAATATCCTCAGGATGCAAGTTTTGTATGCAGCACTTCCCGCTGGATGTGGGGTACAAAAACCGTTAAACTTACATTCAAAGTCACAGCCAATACCGGCACAGTTCTCCATCTGAGAGGACTCAAGTTCTACGCTATGGAAGAACTTCAGGAAGGCGGTCTTCCGAAGTCTGGCGGCGGCGGTGCTAGAGAGATGTGCGATGCCGGCACCGACAATATCCTGTCAAGTATAGCCGGTAGCGACAACACGTATATGGTAAATTGTACCGACGCTTGCAAATGGACCAACTACTGCGGCGACGGCGAAGTTTTCGAAGGCCAGGAAATCTGCGACAACGGAACGAACTCGCCGAATGTCTACGGCGGCTGCGAACCCGGATGCATCAAGCGCGGACCTTTCTGCGGCGACGGTATACTGAATAGGTTGTCATGCAGCGGATACGCTGAAGGAGACTGCGTTGTTCCCGCTATGGGCCTGAAAGAAAACGAAGAGTGCGACAACCCGCTCGGGAATTCGAACGATCCTCTTGCAGCAGGAGACGAGCCGGTCTGCCGTGAAAACTGCAAGTATTCGACATGCGGCGACGGTATTCTCGACTTCGGCGAGTCGTGTGACTGCGGTGTCAAAGGACTTTACGCCGAGGACGAATGGCCCGACACGATCCACCAGTACGCTGTCGAGCAGTTCGAGACTGACGCAAGCGGCAACAGGATCCCGATAAAGGACAAACAGGACAAGTGGATCTATCCTTGCGTATACAAGAATGCGGCAGGTGAGGACATCCGTGACTACAACACATATTCGGCGACTAGATCGGGCACATGCCGTCCTGACTGCAAGCTTTCGACATGCGGCGACGGTATTAAAGGACTCGACGAGGAGTGCGACGACGGCAACCTGAGCAATGACGACTCGTGTCTGGAAGGCTGCCAGCATCTTGACTCCTGCGGCGACGGATATTTCTCGTCGAAGCGTTCGTATCTCTGCGAAGAGCTTCTCGGAACGATTACGAACAGCGAGATCGGAACGGACTGGGAAGGCACAGGCGTCTCCCTTTTTGATCTTCAGAACAAGTGGAGCACGCGCGGCGTAGTTGAGTGCGGTCCCGGCAAAAAGAAATCATGCGACGAACTCAAATCCGAACTGACTACAGGCCGTGGTATCTACAGCAATCTTATTGCAGGTGTCATCCACTGCTGCTTCAACCCGAAACTCATAGGTGATGCCGACGACCACAACTGCGAGATCCAGCATGCGACAGACGAGGGATGGGATACGCCAAGAGATAGGGCTTTGCAACGCTGCATGACGACGTATCGGAAGAATGGATATCAGGATGATAAAACATTTGTATCGTCCCGTGACGCGGCGCAGTGCGAGGAAGAGGGACTGGATGACCAGCTCGAGAGATGCGAGTTCAATGCCAAAAGATTTGCTGAAGAGTGTGAAAGCACATTCGTTGGCGACAAGAATAAGGAAAGAAGGGAACTCTGCATCGCTCAGCTCAGCAACTACCACAATTACTGCGACCGCCTCACATGCTACAATGTAACCGGCGGCTGCGGCGACGGAAAGAGAAACTATGTCGGAGACACGCCAATAGAAGCGTGTGACAGCAATTTGGCAGGTCAGGAAGGCTTCTATTACAATATAGACGGCACCAAGATCTATGTCGCTTCCGGAGGTCAGGGCAAATACTGCACAGGCAGGTGCCGCGGTAACTGCGATCTTCGTCCTGGAGACATACAGGCACCTATGTGCAGCGATGAGGTCCTCAACGACTGCTGGGAATACAACAGTAAAGAGACGGCTGAAGAATACTGGGGTTCGGTCGGCTGTACTGACTATAAGCATAAAGACCAAACACAGGATTCGAAGTGCGGAGACAATAAGATCGATACATTCGCGGACGAAGTATGCGACGACGGAAACACTCTGCCTGGCGACTACTGCGCGCCAGACTGCAAATCGAAACCTGGCAGATGCGGTGACGGCATAAAGCAGGACGATACCGCCGAAAAATGCGACAACAAGGTTTTTGAAGCCGGTGAATCGTGTAACGCAACTATACCAGTCTGCGACGCCAAGCCCGGTTGTCCTACCTCGCACCCCAATGATTGTTCGAAAGTAAAAGGCAACTACTGCAGCAAGGACTGTCAGGAAGACTACGGTTCATGCGGCGACGGCAGAGTCACCGGCAAGGGCATCAACCTTTACGACGGATGGGTTTCCGGTAATGAGGTTGACGGTTATGATTATCATTCGCTGATAACTTTGGCCGAACCAAACAAAAAGGCTGGTCCTGAGGACTGCGACAAAAACGATAACAGAACCAAAACACTGCTCAATGCGCTTTATCTGCTTTCGGGCGAGTCTGATCTGGATGCAAAGAAAGACGCTTTCTTCGAATCTATGTGCCCGGGCTGCAAAAAAACCGGAAGCTGCGGTGACGGAACGCGTAACTACAGGTTCGAAGGCTGCGACTGCGGAAACGGCAACGGCAACGGAAGCGGAACATGCGCACCTAAATCGAAAAGCGAAAATCTGACACTCAGCGATCTCGTGGGCTACGAGTGCCATGCAAACTGCCATTCTGACCCGATAGGCCAGGTTTACATTGATCAGATCACGCCGACCAATATCAGCGGCTGGGCGTGCGATCCCGACCACCCGATGATCAAAGGAAACTACGATATGGTGAAGATAAAGTTCATCAATGCAAAAGGTGAGGAAGCAAAAAATGCAGCCGGCGTCACTGTTGCACCGATTATACTCAAGACGGGCCAGGATGTTCCGCAGAGCTACAACGGCAACGCACATTACCGTGAAGATGTCGTCACGATATGCGGCGGCGGCTCAGGACAGGGCTGGAACTACAATCTTTCGCTCGCCGGCATCAATCCTGCGGAAGGACCTTACACGATAGAAGTCTATGCTCTTCCGTTAAAGACAGGTACGGATCCGAATCCGGTGGACGGAAACGAAAACGAAGTTCTTATCGGCACAAAGACTAACTTCATTACGGCAATGCAGTGCGGCGACGGAGTCATCACGAAATGCAGCTCTCTCAGTGTCATGCACAAAGACGACACAGTCGAATTCCTTTCCAACGGCTGGACATGCGACGCTGCAAAAAATGCAGAGCTGAAGGGCGGCTGCGCGGGCAACGGTTTCGAGATAGGCGAAAAATGCGTTGACGAAAACTGCGACAACACTCCCGGCACGCGTTTCGGCTGCGTCAACAGCGACGGCACCCCGTGTTCTGATCCGACTAAGGCTGACAATGCCGACTGCTACAGCGCAGGAGATAATAAATGCCAGTGGACATGGTGCGGTGACGGCAATATTCAGGAAGAAGCTTCGACAGAAAGACAGCACTCGGGAATTCCCGGCAATCCTGAAGAGGAGTGCGATAGTACATCTCTTCCTGCGACACTTTCCGACAGCGAAGCAGCAGCATGCTCGACTCTCGGACTGGAGAAACCGACTGGTGAGGCTGCTACTGTGTCAGACACCATTACGGGTAAGGCAAAAACATGCAAAAATACATGCAAATACAAGAGAGAGTACGACGCCGACAAAAAGACGGGCTGCCAGCTTCGGAGCACATGTCCGTCACTCAAGGATATCGTAGACGGCTGGATAAAGAAGAATCCTGGGGAAACAGCAGGCTATGTTGCTGCCGACTATGCAAATTATGTCACATACCACAGTCCAACATACTTGAGAAATTGGGAATGCAACGCGGCCGGTGAATGCGGCTGGAGCGGAACAAAAGAAGCTGATTACAAATCTAAATATGTGGATAACTCCGACGACGAGTATGGATGTTTCTTCTACTGCAATAAAGGTCTTGTATGGGACAAAAACAAAAAGTTCTGCGCTCCGATATCTGCAACCGATGAAACGAACCACATCAAGACCAACTGCAATGAATGTAGTGCAAAAGACACCAGCCCTGCCGGCGGTATCTGGAACAAAACAGATGGAGGAGCATGCAGTACTACTACTGATGGTCCTGCTACGACTAAGGAAGCATACATCGGAACGGTTGTCGAAGGCGGCAAAGTTAAATATGTTGTACCTCAGCCTGACGGAACAGAGAAAAAAGTTCCGGTCGGCGGTCTTGTACCAACGCTTCCAGCCAAATACGATGCCAGCGGATCACCAACTTATCAGTGCAGCTGGAAATGCGATTCAAATTCGAAATACAGTGAAACGATGAATAAATGTTATAAGGAAGACAAGACATACACATGTGGCACAAAAAACAATAAAGACAAACCACCACATTCCGTATGGGTCGAAGTCTTAGGCGTAGAAGAAGATGATGACGGCGTTGTGACAGGTGTAAAAACAAAGATCCTCGGTTCGGACGATAAGCTTGAGGTTTCTCAGAGAATTAACGCCGAAGACGAATTTGACTCATCTGGCGTTGCGAAATACAATCCTGATGACACTGCAAAATACACAGTTGCAGGATACACAGATATAGGTATTCTCGATCCTGTCTATATCAACGAGCCCGGCATTTCTGCATTCAAGCAGAGAAACACACTCAAAAACTACACCAGCAACTCCCGCTGCTTCTGGGTATGCGAAGATAGCTATGTCGCTATAAAGGGCCACGGCTCAGCAGTTTATGATACCTGTGACCAACCTGAAGGCTCAGGAAGTGGAGATGAACGTTGTCCTGTTAACGGAACAACTGACCGCATATACAACGAAGACTGCTCGAATGTTGTGGAAGCCTACCGTTGTGAAGTCAGGATAGGTTATCACCAGAGATGCAACGACACCTATATACCACCAAACCAAAACAAAGGCACATCCTACAACGGTGAATACGGTTCGTGGACATTCGATGCTGACAAAGTTGATGACGCTGAGTGGAAAGGTGTGACCGTTTCCCACTGCAACACAACATGCGGCGAGATACAGGATGAAGACGAAAACTGGGTCGAAGACGAGAACGATGAATTGGGCAGAATCCTCAAGAAAGACTCAAACGAAAGAAAGTTCTATTGCGGCGACGGTTTTACCCAGGCAGCACCAGGCAGTTACGGCTTAGACAATTTTAACTATGCAACTCTGGAAAATTATTCTGGCGCAAAAACTGGCCTTTTATCCGGTTCATATGCCGTGGATGAATACTGTGACGGAACTGACTACACCCGCCAGCAGCTTTGCGACAGGTATCTCAGCAAATTTGGTGCAACAATAGCCCCGGAAGGAATCTATTATTACAACAATTCATCAATCAAGTGCAACTCCACCTGTAATGGTATGACTAAAAATGACGGTACGACTAGTATTTCCGGAACGTCAAAAGACAATATCAACTACACGGACACAAACTATCCGTGCGGTTTCTGCGGTGACGGGAAGTTAAATATAAATAGCTCTGGGGAAAAAGAAGGATGTGACGAAGGTTTGAACGCTTCAGGCGGATACGACCCAGACAAATGGACATCTGATTTCACAAACAGCACAGGTACCACAAGGAAGTGTAAGACTGACTGCACCGGCTGGGCACCTTACTGCGGTGACGGACACCCGGATCCTGGAGAAAGTTGCGACAAAGGAACATCTAACAGTAATGGCTATGATAAAACAGGATTCTGCAAAACAGATTGTTCCGGATTGGGACCGCGTTGTGGGGATGGAACTCGTCAAACTGAAGAAGGCTGTGACGGATCGAACTTTTCCTCTGGTAAGACGACTCCATGTACAAGGAGATGGTCAACTACAGATAGAACAGTTACGCACTCTTGTGATCCTGACGATCATTACTATGGATATAAAACCTGTACTCGTTCTGCTTGCACCACTTCGGGAACAAATGCGTGCAAGGAAGTTTGGACTTGTACAGGTCCTTATGAGCAAGCGGATTCCGCACCTTCAGACACCTGTCCTGCTCCATCTACTCTAGTTAGTATAGAAGCACAACAATAGCGTAGAATATGCTTGTCATACAAGATTTCTCTTTATTTGTATTGTTTTTTAATTTTAGTTTGTCATGGATAAATTCATAAACTTAGCGCATCCGCTGCTAATGGTGAAATTTCCTGTTTTTTTGAGATATTTGTCTGAAAACAGGAAAGATATTTCCAAGAGGTACTATCCGCAGATACTGATCAACTGGCTTGCATCGTTTTTTCTGACTCCGGCTGTCTGGGCGGAGAACCTGATATGCAAAAATGCAATAAAGAAAAACACTGTGAAATCTCCGCTTTTTGTTCTCGGTCACTGGAGAGGCGGAACAACTCTTCTTTATTTTCTGCTGGCGCAAGATAAGCAGTTCGGTTTTATTGATCCGCTGATGACTCTCACTATGAATTTTTATCATATCGGCATTTTAAAGTGGCTGTTCAGACCGACAATTGCGGCACATCTCCACGAAGGACGAAAAATGGATAACGTCAAATATTCGATGTCTCTTCCGATCGAAGAATATTTGTCGTTTTGCCTGCGGGAATCCGACAGCGTCTATCCGCTTAATTTTTTCCCGAAATCTTTTATCCGCTACAACAAAAACGCCTTTGTTGATCAATTTTCAGAAGAAAAACGGGAGAATTGGAAAAAAAGCTACGACTATTTTTTGAGAAAGATAACTTCTTTAAACAACGGAAAGAGTCTTGTGCTGAAAAGTCCTGACAACACTGCACGTGTCAGACTTTTGAAGGAGATGTATCCAGATGCCAAATTCGTCAACATCTATCGTGATCCTTACACTGTGATTCGGTCGACAGTTCATCTTTACGATAAAATAATGCCGAACTGGGCACTTGAAGAAATCCCTCCGGAAGAGACGATGGAAAATTGGATTATTGAAACTTTCAAAATGATGTATGAAGCATATTTCCAGGAAATTCAGGCTCTTCCGCCGCACACTCTTTTTGAGATAAAGTTCGAGGAGTTTGAAAAAGACCCTCTTCCGATTCTCAAAAAAATGTATGAAACTCTCGAATTAAGCGGTTTTGAGGAGGCTTTTCCGTCAATCAAGGACTATTGGGAAAGTCTTGCCGGTTATAAGAAGAATAAATTCGAATACTCCGACAGACTTGTAAAAAAGGTAAATGACAACCTCGGTTTTTATTTTGAGCACTACGGATATGAAAGAAGATAAAAAAATAAAACAGATTTTTAATATGTTGCACAAATTAATAATAATTATATCAATTGCTCTGTTGATCTGGTATCTTTATATTTATGCACCGCAAGTTGGTCCTATCTATAAAAAATTTGTTCTTGCATATATTGTTCCTATCTGTTTTTTTACATTTTTTTTCTCATACAATTGCATGCTGACATATTTTCACAAAAAAGGGGCTTTTACCTCTGAACAGGCAATGGATTTTTATAGAATATGCAGCAAATCTGGAATATTTTTTGTTGGTGATACAGACATGGAAAAAGCCAAGGATATTTATTTTTCAATTTTCGGAACAGATAAATATCTTGGAGAAGGAACACTGCTTTCCCACATGACAGATGTCTATAATGTCGGCAAAGAAATAACTGAAAAACAGTAGAGGAAAATATGTTTCCTGATGTCATATTTTTAACTATAAATCTTTATATGTGGGGGCACATTTTAGCTGTTGCCGCTATCACCGTATTTTATGCGTGGTATCTGAAAAAATACCGCATAAACGCTGTAAAGGCGTTTGTTCTGGCAACTTTGATTCCGTCATTCACAATTTCAGCAATGTGTATTCTGTCAAATTTTGACAGCACCGGCGGTTACAACTGGGTAAGGGCTGTTGTTGTTATGCCAGGAATAATATATATGCTTTCTTTAACTGTTGATCTTCCTTTTGCTAAGGCTATGGATTTTGCAGCCCCTGGAGCAGCTATCCACCATGGAATTGACCATATTTTCTGCATTTTTCCAGGTTGTTGTTACGGTTATCCGTCAACATTCGGAATTTGGAATGCAAAGCAGCAGGATTATCTTTTTCCGGTTCAATTGTTTGAATCCGCTTCATCGCTTCTGATCGGCTTGTTTATGGTTTGGTATGCAAAGAAGAAAAACTATAAAACTCACGGAATCTCTTATGCACAGTTTCTTTTTCTTTTCGGTCTGACACGGACATTCTGGGAATTTTTCAGAGACAATACGCCGCAACGCTGGCAGATATCAACCTTTCAATATTGGTCTTTCACCGCATTTTTATTAGGAACAATTTGGATAGGCATAATATTTTATCTTCAGAAACATCCGGAATTTGTTGAAAAACACAAACTTTTCTTCAGAGATGATGTCGGAGAACTCACCAGAATCAAAATGTTGCTGAGAAAAATAAAGCGGAATATGAAAGCGGATTTTCAGAGCGACAACTAAAATTTTGCAGGCAGTTTCATCGTATTTATCCAATTGCGAACGCACTGCGTTCGCAATTAAACTGGTATCAGTATAGATCTTTAATTCAAATCTCCGATCCTGACAAACGCGAATACTACGAGCTTGAGGCTGTGAACAACTCATGGAACGGACGTGAACTCGAACGCCAGATTCATAGTCAGCTTTACGAGCGGCTTCTGCTCAGCAACGACAAGGAAAGTGTTTTGGCTGTCGCACGAAGAGAGCGAATCCCTGAAACACCAGAGGAAATCATAAAACAGCCGATGTTTCTTGAGTTTTTAGGGCTGGAAACAAAACATTCCTACCATGAAAACGATCTCGAAAGTGCAATAATTTCACATATCGCCGATTTTCTGCTTGAAATGGGAAAAGGTTTTTCTTTCGTTGCGAGACAAAAAAGGCTCATGCTTGAAGACGACGAATTTTTCATCGACCTCGTTTTTTACAACAGGCTCCTGCGCTGTTTCATTATAATCGAGCTGAAAACAGGAAAAATCACTCATCAGGATCTTGGTCAGCTGCAGATGTATGTGAATTACTACGACCGCATCGAAAAACTTCCCGAAGAAAATCCGACAATCGGAATCCTGCTCTGCACGAACAAAAACGATACTGTCGTCAAAATGACTCTGCCGGAAAACAACAAAACAATCCTTTCAAGCGAATACCAGCTTTACCTGCCAACTTCGGAAGAACTTGTAAAAAAGGTGGATGAAGTAAGAAAATCATCGAAAAACACCTCTCCCATTTCGTAAAAAAATTGGATTTATAACTTAACGAGTTGCAAATAAAAGGTCGGATTCGTTTGTTGAAGAAAAAATGCAATATTTTCCAAATATTACTTCTGGTTTCGCACCAAATCAAGATTTTTGAAAGGCGTTTTTCGCACCAAATCAAGATTTTTGAAAGGCGTTTTTCGCACCAAATCAAGATTTTTGAAGGGCGTTTTTCGCACCAAATCAAGATTTTTGAATTTTCGCTTTTTCAGAAAACTGGTGTATAATGCCGCGGTTTTGACGAGGTTTGTTTTGACAGAATATAGACAAAAATATTTTGCATTTTTCATTTATTTTCTCTTTTTTGCGCTCCTTTTTTTGCAGTTTCCGTTGCGCAAAGAGATTTCGGGCAACTGCGATTCCTGGCTTGCGCTTACTTATTCTGCACACAATTTAGAGGTGATAAAATCGTTTTTCACCGGTGAAAATGCCGGGAAAGCGATGTTCCCCGCTGAAAATCCGCTCGCTTACGGCGAATCTGCACCTGGAATGCAGCTTCTAATTATATTTTTCAAAATTTTCGGTTTGACTGATTACTGGGCGAATTTCTGGTTCATTACAGTCCTTCTTGCGCTGACTGCTTTCGGAATTTTTATTTTCACAGGAAATTTCACCTCGTTTTTTCCCGCGAAACTCTTTGCCGGATTCTGCTTCACATGCAGCAACATGGTTTTCGCCCACATTGACGATTCAGTTATAATTTTCTTCTTCATTCCGGCCATAGCGCTTCATCTGATCTGGCGGCACTTTGAGACTTCTAAATTAAAATATTTAATAATTTCAAGCATTTTAGCAGGCCTGGAAATTTATTTCTCGTTCTATGTCTTTTTCTATCAGTTTCTTATGATTTCAGTGCTTTTCGCTTTCCTCGCACGGAAAAACGGCCTGAAAATTGCCAGGATCGCAAAACTTTTTTCGATTTATATTCTGATTTCATTCGTCATAGCGGCTCCGAACTTTTTTTATTATCTTTACACACTCTATGACATTGATTTTACTCCTGTTTTCGAGGCTTTTTACACGGCGAAGATGGCAAGTTTCAGTCTCGTCGACATGTTTCTGGTGCTTCCAGACAACCTGATTTACCCGAATATCGGAGAATTTTTCGGAATCCCGATGAACTGGGGATTTGTCCGGCATTACAATTTCATCGGCCTCTCCGTGCTTGCACTGTTTGTTTATTCGATGTTTAAATGGAACAGCAAGCACCGGATTTTACTGGCACTTTTTGCCGTGACCGGCATATTTTTCGCCTGCGGGCCGGTCTTTATGTTCAACATGAAAGAAATTTTTTATTCGCCGCTTTACATTTTTTACAAACCTCTGCCTGTTCTGAAATTTCTGCGTGTCGCAGTAAGAGCATACTTCATATTTCTCTTTGCTGTATCCGTTTCGGCGGCACTTTCAATGGAAAGGATCTGCCAAAAATTTAAGAAGCAGCATCTTGTGATCATTGCGTTTTTTGCAGTCAACTTTGTTGAAAACGTACCGTTCCCGCTGAAAGGTTTCGATGCCTCTGTGGCAGAAAAAGTGCCTGAAATTTATGAAACGCTATGGCAGCAGAATATCAAAAATCCGCTGATTTTGGAGCTTCCGGCAGAAATGAATATCGAATTTGATGCGGAAGAGATGAAAAAATTCAAAGATCCTAAAGATTTTGTTCACAAAAAAAGCGGAAATCCCGAACTTCATGTTATGAATATGGGGATGTTCGTCGATTCGTGGGACGATATTTTCCAATACAACCGCGAAATTATTTACACAAACTGGCAGAACCGCCACAAAATCGATTCAATAAACGGCGTGAACGGATATTTTCCGACTCCGCGCATGATTTTTCAGTATCACATCAACAGCCTGCCCGATCCCGAATCGTTTATGTTTTTAAAGAAATCGGGAGTAAATTTCATAGTTTGGAATGAATTTATGAAGATAAAATCTGACAAACTATCGCTTTCGGACCTTGAAAAATCGCCTTGCCTCAAAAAAATTGCCGAAAACAGCGAAGGAAGCGTTCTTTTCAAACCGGTGAACTGCGATATCCGGAAAAAATCTGAAAAAAACGATGTCAGAGAGCCTACTTTTGAGAATAAGAGTCCTTTTTTAAAAGTCCGCAAAAAATAAAAACTGAAGCCGAAAAAACAATGATCAGATAATAAAGATAGACCGCAAAATAGATGGTCGAGATTCCTGTCGGCTGGCTGTGTTTCCATAATCCTGAATAAATTCCGGCACTTTCAACAGCTATCGAAAGCAGGTTCATCAAAGCTGCGGCAATCAGAAAAACAGTTGCCCGCAAAAATCTGCTTTTGAAAAGTTTTGCCGCCTTCAAAGCAGAAAAATTTATAATTCCTGAATAAAATCCGCCAAGCAGAATAATTGCGACAGGAAAATCGAAAAACGGAAAAGGAAGCAGAACATCCGGATAAAAAGTTCCGACACCCTCAAAAACCATCTCATTCACGATTTCAAGAGCTGCCGCTGCAAACATCGAGGCAAAAAGCGCTTTTCCGATTGCCGTTTTAGCCGTAAAATACCACAAAAACGGGACTGTCACGATAAAAACCGCAATTTCAACCACAACGAACAGAGCCATTACCCCTCACGATTTCTTTTCAAAAAAGCAAAAATTTCAAAGTGCGGTGTGTCGGGGAAAAGATCAAGCAGGTAAAGGCTTTTCACGCTGAAACCTTTCGCGAAAAAAGTTTTGAGATCGCGCACCAGATTCGGCGGTTCACATGCGATATAAACAACATTGTCCGTACTTTCGCAAACGATTTCGGAGAGCTGCTTCCCCAGACCTTCGCGCGGCGGATCGGCGACGACAAGGTCTGTTTTTTCCAGTTTCCGCAGTTTGTAGGCATCGATTTTCACGATCTCGGCTTTTTTCCCGAGATTTTCGGCAAAACTCGCGCACGAATCGGGAACGATTTCATAACCTGTTGTTTTTATTCCTTTATCTGCCAGAAAAAGTGAAAAGAGCCCGCTTCCGCAAAAGAGATCTGCCGCAGTTTTCACATTGTTTTTTTCGACCTCGCGCATAAGAAGTTCCGCCATGATTCCCGCCCCTTCCTCAGATGACTGGAAAAAGCAGTTTTCCCTGATTTTTATTGTTTTTCCGCAGACAGATTTTCGCAAAAGTTTCATTCCCGGCATAAAATCGCCGGTTACTTTCGAATATTCATACTGGATGTTCCCTTTTCGTTTTGCTATGTCGGCTCTGATTTTTTCAAAAAACAGAGGGTCGAGAAGTGGACAGTTTTCGATTCCTACAAGGTCGTTGCTCCTTTTTTTCCGGTAAGCCGGCTTTCCTTTCAGCGCGAAGAATTTTGCACGCGTCCTTATTCCTGTTTCGCCCGGAGTTATTATAACAGGTTCTATCTCAAGAGTGATGCCGTTCTGCTTTAAAAGTTCATTAAAAACAGCTTTTTTTATTCTCAGCTGCGCAGGATAGGAAATGTGCTGCAGCGAGCATCCGCCGCATGTCCCGAAGTGTCTGCAGAGCGGTTTTCTCCGCTCGGGCGAGACTTCGAGAATCTCAAAATCCTCTGAATAATAGAAACTTTTTTCCTTGACCGAACTTTTGATCTCCACAGTTTCACCGGGACATGTGAAAGGAACAAAAAATGTTTTTCCGTCAGCCCAGCCGATCCCGCAGCCGTTTGAAATTATTTTCGCGATTTTTACGATCAAAATTCCACCTTTATTCGTTGCGAGATGTTACACATCTTCAAAAAAACACAAGCTACAAAACCGGAACCGTTGCAATATATCCCAATTTTTCAGAAAATTCGATATTTTTATTAAAGTTGCTATAAAGTTTCAGTTTTTTCCGTTTTGGGAAAAGAGGTTTTTATGCTTGAATCCGTAAAAAAACTTTTTAAATTCAAAAATCCACACTCTTATTCATACCTTATTCTGATTTTTTCGGTTTACTGGTCGATGAAGTTCTTTCTCGGTTTCTACATGTTCGACAAAGTGGGAAGCGATTCGCTTGTTTTTGTGCCGCCTTTTTCGCTTGTATTGAATGTGACCGATGTCTTTTTCTGCCTTCTTGCGGCATATCTCATTGATTTTATTGCAAGAAATAATAAGCATCTGTTTTTTTCCCTGACATGGGCAACTTTTCCGCCGATCTATTATTTTGCGATAAAAGGCTACATAATTTACCTCTATTTCCACGGTTTTGTTAATTTCGGGCTGAACAATTTCCTTGGTTCGAAAGGAAATGAAACTGTGAATTTCATTCTTTACGCTCTCGATGTCTACGCCGTAATGTTCCTGATTTTTCTTTTGATCGTTACGGTTTTATATCTGATTTTTGCAAGGAAATTAGGCAGTTACATCGCAAAAAAAATACCTTGTCTTCCGCTTTTCTTTTTAATTGCAGCCCTTGCCTTGCTTCCCTTCAGAATAGCTTTTTCGGAAAAGTGCGAACGGATCGAAGCAAGCCCGCTTTTCGAACTTCCGTTAAGCTATATCACGATGCCGGATTATATGCCGAGAACTTATTCCGAAAATTTCACTCCGCCTGAAAAACTGATTTTCGGCAAGGAAAAAAGCAGTGTCAAAGTGGAGAAAGGAGAACTTAAAAAGAAAAGGAACATTCTGCTTTTACTAATAGAATCGACACCTTACACAAAAAAAGACAAACTCGATTTTTTCAGATACTTCGATAAAAATTCAGTCGAAGCGACCAATTTCAGAGCATGCTTTCCCGGAACGACAAGGTCGATGATTTCAACGATGTGCGGAACTTACAGCGGAACCGAGTTTACGGCTCTGACACGCTACCAACCTGATTTCAACTGCACTTCATTGCAGAAAAAACTTGGTGAAAACGGGTACAGGACAGGACTTTTTTCAGCCGTAAACCTTTCTTACGACGAATTTGACCAGGCAAAAATGCTTAAAGATTTCAATGTTATAGAAGAGCCGGCAACTTTGACGAAACGCTATGAGCCAAAAAAGATCCATGGGACCGGAAACGCGATAGAAGAAGAGATCCCGATTGAAGAGATCATAAAATTTATGAAGCAAAACGACGAACCGTTTTTCGTTTTTTACTATGTTTACTGGACTCACAGCCCTTACGAGCATCCTTTCAAGGCAACAGGCTCACTTCCGCTTGAAGAGCGCTACGACGAATCGCTGAAGTATGTCGACGAATCGGTTCAGAAACTCTTTGAAAAGATGAAGGAAAACGATCTTTTTGACGAAACTGTGATAATCGCGACTTCCGATCACGGCCAGGCTTTCGGCGAGCATCCCGGAAACTACACTCACAGCAACTACATTTACGAAGAGTCTGTAAAAGTTCCGTTCATAATGAGAAGCCCCGATTTTCCCGAGCAGAAACAGACAGTTGATGTCGATGCGGCCCATTTTGACATTCCTGCGACGATCCTTGATTTTGCAGGAATAAAGCAGCCTGAAAACTGGGACGGTCAGTCGCTGATTTCCGGAAATTATCAGCAGAAACCGCGACTTACATTTGCACGCGGCATCGTTTACAGCGATGGGATTTTAGACAGCAACTACAAATATATCTACTATCCCGATGGCAAAAAAGAGGAACTTTTCGATTTAAGCCTTGATCCGCTCGAAAAAAATAATATAGCCGCAGAAAACAAGGAAAAAACTGAGAAATATAAAAAACTTTTTCAGGAATGGATCCCTTGGCAGCAAGATCGGATCACAAAATAACTATCTGATTTCATTAACCTTCAGTCCAGAAATTCCAACAAGTTTTTTGCCGGAATCGTCGCAGAGGGAAATCGATTTTTCATTTGCAAGACAGATCCCGCTTTCCGGAATTTTATGAGAGAAAAATTCGATTTTTCCGATCGAAACAGGAAGGACAAGTTTGTTTGCCATAACAAGGGCAGTCTGAAGCATTGAATCGACTAAAGTCGGGAAAATCGTTGCAGATTTTTTGAAATCCGAGAATGAAAGAGAGCGTTTTTCCCCTTTTTTCCAAGCCGCGGCGCAGCAGTTTTCTTTTAAAGAGACGATTTTTTCGAGATGGCGGAAAAATTTTCCGTGGAAAAGAGGATTCGGGATAAATTTTTCAATATCTATCGGATTTTTCAACGCTTCAGGAAGCGAAACCCGCCCATCCGATTTTCTTGTATTATCGTAATAAAATTCACAAGTTACCACATTGTTCGTAAAACCGTCAAGACTCGTCCTTATGACTGAAACAATCAAATTTTCAGAGTCTTTCGAAACCGCTGAAAACGAGCGGATTTCAACCGGTGATGAATCGGAAAAAATAACAGGGGAATTGATTTTTATGTTTTTTATTTCGCGAAGTTTCTTATTTCCGGCAATAGAGGCGGCATTTTTTGCAAGAAGTTCAAGCAAAAGGACAACCGGCATTACGACCGCGCCGCCGATCACATGATCAAGGAGATAACCATCATTATTTATTGACATTTTTGCCTGTGTTACTATTTCAGTGAATGGAATGAAACGGAGAATCCTCACATTTCTGGCTTCATTAAAAACTTCGGATTCAGTGTAGAGGTTTGCTTCTAAATGCTGTGCGAGCCTGCCTGTGACAACTGAAATCCTTGAATCGGAATTTATTATCTTTTCGTAAGTCTCAATGCCGTCATGAGTGGAAAGCGGAACAACTCCGACACTTTTCAAATATTCGAGAACATTGTCTTTTTTACCCATTCCGGTTTCGTTCCAGACTGTGTAACCGATTGATTTTGCTGAAATATTCATTTTGTTTAACAGCAAACACAAATAATCGAGCCAGCTGTTTGCAAAAGTGTAGTCAGCCTGCATCCTCATTCCGGTTTTTGCAAGAACAGAGGAAATAAGATGAACAAATTTCAGGTTTCCGGTTCCGCAGAGAGGTAAAATGTTGAGCAGGCTATAAACTTTGACAGCCAGACATTTATCGAAACTGCTTTTTTTCATATCTTTGAAAAGAGCATAGTTACTGATTCCTGCACCGTGGAGAATTCCGCTGATATTCCCATGATTTTTTATTATTTCTTTAATGATCTTCCTGGTTTCTGCACCATCGGAAAGATCGCATGGATAGTAAAATATTTCTTTCGCATTCTCGTTCAGGCGGGCTAAATTTTTTGCAGTTTCAGAACCGGTTTTATAAATATCTTCGCTTTTGGTGGAGCCGACGAGGACAAAACGGCAGTGCAAGATCCTGCTAAGAGCAAGAGCGTGCTCAAAAGTTATCCCTTTAGCTCCGCCGGTAACAAGAACAAGATCGTCTTCTTTGATCAAATCACTGATTTTATTTGGTTTTTTGCCAATAATTTTAACAGCCGCCCAGGTTTTTCTATTCAGATTTTCATCATAAACAATGTGAGTTTTCCCGTCAGAAACAACGCGCGATTCTTTTTGAACAAGAAGAGGAACGATCGAATCATCGATTTTTTCGTGTATCGAAAGAAGGAGAAACTCCCCTTTTGTGTATTCCAGACGCAAAGTTTTAAGGATCGCTGCGACAGGATCCAAAGCAGCACTTAAATCGGAAAAACGCGATACAAAAATCACGCGGAATTTTGAATGGACTGGGTCTTTGTCTTTAAGGAACTGTTTCAAAACGGCAAAAATTTTGCTCGAAAAAGCAGCAATGCCGCCGTTTAACTTATTAAAATCATTTACATTTTCTGTTTCATTAAGATAAATGATCTTAGTCTCTGTATTTTCTGCAAAATCATTTTTCCTGTATTTGAAAAATGGTGCATCGCAAAGTTCCATCTCAAAAGTTCCGATCCAGTCCGGAATGACTCCTGGAGTCGTGACAAGGGCTTTTTTATCGTTTCTCAAGTCAGTATCGGAATATTTTTCAGAAATATCGGCAAGCATTGTCTCGATTATTTCGCGGATCGTAGATTCGGAAAAAAGGGTCGGACTCCCGATAATTTCGTCAGGACTGAGCTTTCTGCCCAAAGCGAAAACAAACTCAGCCACTTTCAGCGAATCCAAGCCGAGATCGTATTTCAGATTTATGTCGATATTCAGAGTTTCTTTCGCAAAACCGGTTCTTGCGGCGATCCAGTTAAGAGCAAAATCGTAAATATTTTCATCGTTTTTCGATGTTTTTCCGTCAGAAATTTTCTTTTCCAGCGGTTCTTTTTCCAATGGATTCGTGATGAACGAATGCACTGGCAAGCTGTCAAAATCAAAAGGCAACGCACTGTTTTTATTAGATAAATTGCCGTTGTTGTAAAGCAAAGACAAAACAGAAAGAAGCGAACTCTGCGGAGTTTTTTCTGAATTGTCAAAGGCAACGCAGTTTTTATTTTTTAAAATATCAGAAACCAGAGAAGTCAGGACATTTTTCGGACCGCATTCGATGAAGAGTCTGACTCCCGATTTTTCCATATTTCTGATTGTTTCAAGGAAATCAACCGGTTTCAGGATCTGCTGCGAAAGATAAGCGGCAAAATCGCAAGTTTCCAATTCTTTGGCGTAAACTGTTGAAAATATTGAGCTTTTCTTTTTATTAAAATGAATTTTTTCGAGGAACTTTTTGAAATCTCGTGCCGCATTTTTCATAAAATCCGAGTGGAAAGCATTGGAAACATTGAGCTTTTTATAACTTATCGCAAAAATACCGAGACAAGGCAAAAGTTTGTCGATTTCGCTTATACTTCCTGAAAGAACAGTCTGATTTTCAGAATTTATGTTGGCTATGGCAAGATCGATCTTAAAATTTTCGAGTATGTTCCGCACTGTTTCAATATTGCTGAAAACCGCGATCATTCCGGTGTTTTCAGTACTTTCAGACATCAGCATTCCGCGTTTTGCCGCGATTTTGACTGCATCAGTATCGGAAATTATTCCGTTGGCACACAAAGTTGTTATTTCACCCAGACTGTGACCTGCAAAACAGATATTTGAGAGAGAATATTTTTTCAGAAGATCAAGAACAACGAGAGAAGTCGCAACGATCGCGGGCTGCGCGTATTTTGTCTGAGTTACAAGTTTATCGAGTTTTGAGAGTTCAGAATCCGAATAAATCCAGCGTTTTTCGAGGACAAATTCTGAAATTCCTTCGGGAATTATTTCTTTTATTGCGGCATCAAGTTTGTCGAAATAAGCCTTTTCTTCCGGAAAATATTCAAAAATTTGTCCTAGCATTCCGAAATACTGGCTTCCCTGGCCAGGGAAAAGCAATGCCGCTTTTGCAAAACTCTCTTTTTTTTCTGCGATCTCATTCAAAAGAGCTTCGCACTTTTCCTGAAATGAAGATGGATCGTCCGCAACGATCGAAACTCGATAATTATCTGATTTTATTGATTTATTGTAAGAGTCTGCAAAATCTGAGATTTCTGAAAAACTCATATTTTTCGCAGTTTTTGCAATTTTCAAGATTTCATTTTTGAGAGCATTCTTTGTGGCAGCCGAAACCATGAAGATGAAAGAGTTTTGTTCAGGCTCTACTTTCGCAGCAGGATAAATTTTCCTAATATTTTCAGAAACATATTCTTCCATTGTAATGTGTGCATTCGATCCGCCGAAACCGAAAGCACTGACTGAGACTCTTCTTTTGTGGTTTTTCGGAAGCCAGATCTTTCCTTCCATCGACGGCTGCAGGATTTCAGGCGGTCTTCCGAAAGCTGAATTCGGAATAAAGCAGCCTGTTGTCGGAGGAATGAAGTGATTTTCAAGCGCGAGAAGCGCTTTTATCGTGCTGAAAGCGCCGGCTGCAGCCTTCAGATGGCCGATATTGGCCTTTAAACTCCCGATGTACGAAGGCTCTTTTTTCTTTCTCCCCATGACCGAAAGCAGAGCCTCGATTTCAGTTGCATCGCCTCGTGCCGTTCCAGTGCCGTGACCTTCGAAATAATCGACTGAATTTATTGAATATCCCGCTTTTTCGTAAGTTTTCCGGAGAGCAACTGCCTGACCTTCCGCTTTCGGAGCAGTTATCGCTTCTCCGCTTCCGTCGGAAGAAAACGCAAACCCTTTAATCACCGCTTTCGGCGTGAAACCGAAATTCAGAGCGGTTTTGAGGTCAGCCAGAAGCAGCAGTCCGCATCCTTCGCCCGGCAGCATTCCGTTTGCACGGGCGTCGTAAGGAAGAATATTCTCCTTCGCGAAAGCTCCGACCTTGGAAAAGCCGACATATTCAAACGGGTCGAGACTTATGTCGACTCCGCCGCAGAGAGCGAAATCTAGGTCGCCCGATTCAATCGCAAAGCACGCGTTTATTACCGAAAGAAGCGACGACGAACATGCGCCGTCGACAGTGTAAGCGCCGCCACGGAAATCGAAAAAGTTGGCGATCCTGCCGGCAATTATGTTCGACATTCCGCCCGGAAGCGAATCTTCATTGATCTCAGGCAGCATTCCGACCATCTCTTTTTCAAACTGAGCCGAAATTTCAGCTTTTGCATCAGACTCCAAGTCGAAGTGGCTCAAAGCCTTTTTCAAGCGGTCGTTTATCGTGCTGAAACGCGATTTCAGCGTAAAACTTCTCGCAAATTCGCCTGTGATGCTGTTGCCGATAATCACACCTGTGCGCTCTTTATCGACATTTTTTAAGTAATTGAATTTACTAAGCAATTTTTCAGCAGTATCGAGAGCTAGCCAATGCGTTATGTCATAATGTTCCGCACTAAGAGGAGAAATTTTATAACGCAGCGGATTAAATTTCCAATCCGTGATCAACGCCATCAGCCGCGTCGCGCTTTTTTCAGGAATTTTTCCGCTTTTTTCATAGTAAAGTTCTTCCGGCAGCCTGACATCAGGCATGATCCGAAACTCTTTTTTGCGGTTTATGACGATTTTCCAGAGATCTTCCGGAGTTTTTATTCCCGGACCTATGCACGAAAAATCAAGAACGGCAACTGATCTCAAATATATCTCCATATTTCGTAGAGACGTCATATTATGGCGTCTCAGGAACATTCCTCGACCTTTGAGACGTCATGGTATGGCGTCTCTACCGCAAAACCGCCGCTCCTTAAATACCCTAAATTCTTTAGACTCCCTAAATCCCTACAAAGGCGGCGGCGCAAAAACCGCAGTATTATACTCAATTTTTCAGGAAATGCGAGAGGTTATTCCGGTTTTCTCAGGTACTCGGCAGCTTTTTCCGCAGCGCTTCGTCCGCTTAAATATGCAGGCGGCATGCCGTAGGGAAGTTTTAATTTGTTCCAATAAGTATAATCTCCGGCCAAAAATACTCCGGGAAGCGGATTCAAGGCGGTTTCGCTGAAATTTTTGTAGGCTTCTTCCGAAATTACGGTGCCTTCCTCCGGCCAGAAGCGGGAATCGATGTGCAATATTTGCGATTTTTCGTTCAGAATCTCCATATCGCTCAGTCTCTGTCTCGCGAAATCAACGCTTTCTCTCTCCGTTTTACCGTGGATATAGCAGTAAAGAGACGACACATTGCCGGAGTTGTTCGTGACATAGAGTGTCAGATTTTCGCTGTATGCCGAGGCAAATTCGGGCTGTTTTTCAAGCTGCGCTATTATGTTTACAACGGCATAGCTGTGATAAGACATTGATTTTAAAAAGTTTTCTGATTCTTCATTCATGTTTTTCAAGATTTTTGCAGCGGCAGTCGCAGTTGTCGCAACAATCACGGTTTTCGCTTTGACGACCGTGTTTTTGCCGTCTTTTTTGTAACTGACAACGATATTTTTACCTTCATTTTGAACAGAAACAACCTCGGCTTCAAGAAGAAATTTGCCGGCAAGTTCTTTTTCGTAGGCTTCGATCATTGTTCCGTTGCCGCCGACGCGGTGTGACAAATATTCGTATTTTCCGTAATGCTCACCGTTTCCGATTATGTTTGAGTAGTGAGAAAGCGATGTGTCGCGGATCGAAACATTTTTGGAAAATGTCATTCCGCCGTTTTTATATTCGCCGTAAAGATCGGGGGAAACCAACAGTTCTGGAAGCTCTAAACTTTGAGGGACGATCGTCGGGCTGTAACCGAATGTCGCACCGAGTTCATAAAAATATTCGCCGAACTTTTTTGTCAGGATCCTGCCTCCGAGCCTGTCTTCCTTTTCAAGAAGCAGTATTTTTGCCTCTTCGCCAAGTTTGTTTTTTAGATTATACGCCGCGCTAAGTCCTGCAAGGCCGCCTCCGACAACGACAGCGTCGTAAACATCGTCCGACGCGTTTCTGACGCAGATGACATAATTTTCAATAATCGTGTCATGTGTGTAAACCCCGCCGTTGTTTAAATCGACATACCATCTGTCATAAGGAAAATCCGAGAGAACTGACGATGACCAGAATTTTTCTTTTTTAGGCAAATCGCTAAAATCACTGCCTTTTCTCCCGTTGCAGTCACGAAATGTCCTGTCGCGCGAAGAAAGCTTTCCCGCTTTCTCGCTTATTCTGCATGTTCCGCCGGACTGCGTTCCAGAATGGTTATGAACAAGCGTCCGCAACTCGTCAATATCCGGCAGACGCCAGTCGCTGAAGCCGTCTTCATCAAGATTTTCGCAGTATTCTTTCGCTTTTTCCCAAGGCCTTGTGTAAGAGATTTTTGACCAGATAATTTCAAATCCTTCTCCGGATTTTGAACCTGAGACCCCATTGTCTTCGCCGGCAGTTTCACTTTTGCCGTCATCGTAATGGGTCAGCCCTTTCCATGCGAAAACAGAGAGAAAAACCAGCAAAACCAATGTGAAAAGAGCCGCTTTTTTGAAATTTACTTTCCCGAATCTGAACGAACGGTTTTCATTAGTCAGTTTTTTATACAGGAAGATATAATACAAAACAGCGAGAAGCGTCAGAATAACAGAAATCCACTGCGAAACTGTAAGACCGAGAAAATATGATGCTCTGTCAAATCTAAAAAAATCGATGCAGAATCTATATGGTCCGTACATTGCGAAATACAAGGCAAGATAGCTCAGCGGAACTTTCTTTTTGTCGGTAAAACATTTGATGAGAAGAACAAGCAGGATGACAACTTTAGCGATGACCATTATCGGCTGAGTCGGGAAAAGAGGCGGAGTCACCATTCCCTCTTCAAGCAGTCCGCGTGTGACAAAATCTCTTGCAGCTTTGCTTCCCGGCCCGTAAACCATACTGAAAGGCGAATCAAATATAAAACCGTACGATTCGCCTGTGTAAATATCTGCGATTCTTGCAAATATCGAAGTGAACGCAAAGCAGATGATCGTCACGTCAAAGCAGCGCAGATATGCCTTTTTCTGTTTCCAAAACAGCGGATAGCACAGCGCCATTCCAAAAAGGCAGCCTATCAACGAGCCGTAAAACATCGTCGCAGTGCCGTAAAAATTAAAAAAAGCCTTGAAAAGACTGTAATCCGGCCTCGTCAAAAACTTTATATATGTCGGAGTCGCATCCAAAAAAATATGGAAAACATGCGAAAGGACATAAGAAAAATAAACAGAAGGCAGTGATGCGAAAAAGAACTTCAGCGGCGAAACAGAAAACCTTTTTGCAAGATAAAGTTCCATCGGAATCATAACAAAAAACGCAAAAATCATGAGTTCATTGGTTATTCCGATACTTATGAAATTTTCAAGGAAACGGTTTACCCACATTTCAGTTCGTAAGGAACTTTTTATTGTCTACAGACCGTAAGCCGAACAAGCACTTCCTGATGTGCTTTTATTGCTGCCTGATGTATAAGATTTCTGATAACCGCAGGAAGAATTGCACGATACAGCGTAATAATCATAATACGGACACGAGCTACAACCGTTACCGTGATCGCAGTTGCACTCGTAAGAGCCGTTCTGGACATAACAGGTCGCGGAGAATCCAAGAGCGGAATCGCATTTTTCAGAACCGTTAACCGTTCCGTCGCCGCAGTAGGGTGCCCAGCCGCTGCAGTCTGCTTTGCAGTGCTTAGCCAGAGTCCAGCCGTTATTGTTTGACGTGCCGGTGTCACAAGCTTCACCGCTCTGCGGAGTTCCGTCACCGCACCAAGGTGCATAGCCGCTGCAGTCAGTCTTACACTTCTTTGTGGTGCCTGTACTTGTGGTTTGGTCAGACCATTTGTCTGTGCCGTATCCGCCTGAAGAATTCAAACCTGGGTCACATCCTTCTTGTGCCGAAGTCGATTTGTAGTTTATCTTGCCGTCACCGCAGAAACCGCACGGATAGGTCGTAGATGTGCTTGTCGTGCTGCTTGCCACCTCGGATGTACTGATGTTAGTCATACCGTTGCAAGTGTCTTTGCATGCGATGCTGGAAACATCGTAATAGGTCTTTCCTGACGGAGGACGCAGAGTTATACTGTTGTACTGCAGGAATCTGTTGCAGAGTTTTTTACGAGTGTCGCTTGTCGGAGTTCCGTCACAGACTTCATCAACCACGCCGTTGGTGCCGACCTGAGCCGAATCTGCACCCGGGTAATTCGTTGTATTTGCAAGAACGCAGTCAATACCCTCGCATGCAGCCTTGGTCTGGGTCACACCGTCACCGCAGTGGAACTTTCTGTCGCTTGTGTCTTTCTTGACGATTCGGCCGAGAGCGTCAGACGAACCTTCGCCGCAATTTGCGTCGCAGTGGGAATATGTCTGACTGCCGATAGTCCACGGACCGTATTTGCCGTTGTATGATGCGCCGCCTATGGTGTCGTTGCACTTCTGGTGGTAACCTTCCTTGACTTCGCAACGGTCAACTTCCGTAACCAGCGAACAGTCTTCGTTGTATATACGGTCAACTTTTCCTTTAGTAGGACAACGGGTTTCAGGATCAAGTTCGTTGTCAGGTGTGCAGGAATAGTCTCCGAGGCTGTTTTTGGTTGCATGGAAGGTATCACGACATACCCAGAAGCACCGCGGGTTGGAAGTGTATTTCTTGAGCTGCGACCTCTGTGCATATGCGCTGAGACCGCTGTCGGCATTGACATACATCGCTTGAAGAACACCTATACCGGTGAGTCCTGCACCTGTATATTTTTCAGTTTCATCAGGATCATATATCGCAACGCCTGTCGTTGTGTCGATATGGTGGAATGTCTGAGAAACAGAAAGCTTTGCCGTCGAACCGAGGACCTCTGTCACAACGCTTGTGTCGGTAGCGCTTTTTACTTTGACCCATACTGAATTATCGGGTTTGCCTTTGCACTCGTATGTCTTGTCGCTCGGGTAGCATTTGTTCATCTTTTCACTGTAGTACGAATTTGGTCCGCATTTCCAGCTGCACTGATAAGTTGGTGTCGTTGCGCTAGCATTGTAGCTGGCAGGAAGCGTTGGTACAAGACCGCCGACTTCCTCTTTTTTATTCGTTCCGTCAGGCTGAGGTACGACATAGTAAACTTTACCGCCTTCAACAGCCGTTCCGATGTAAGCTGTCTTGGTGTTCTTACACTCGTTTCCGACTCCGTCATTCCAGATACCGTTGGCAAGAGTGTTGTCGGTGCCCGTACATTTAGCGCAGTTGGTCTTGATGCGGTTCGTTTCATCGGCTGCTGATATCGGAGCGCAGATGTGTCCGTTCCATACAAGACCTGTATTGCAGTAGAATTCACATGCATGGTCGTCCGCAGTCGCATTTTCATCTTTGTATACAGCGCTCTTTGTTCCGCTCCAGTTGCATGAGCTGCCGCTGCATTCCCAGTCTCTGAAGTAAGTTGGACTGTGGTATGTGACATAATTTGCATAGTCGGCAGCAACATAGCCTGCTGTTTCCGAAGCATAATCCGTTATCCAGCCGGCTACGACATCCTTGAGTGACGGACACTTGCTCTGGAGCTTGCAGCCCGCCGTTCTGTCAAATCTGCATGTCTTGTCGCATGTTTTTGTCGTGCCGACAATGACATCGTCAGTTGCCGGTTTCGTAAGTCCGAGAGTCGAGCATGCTTTTGCTTCGCTGTCGGGAAGGTTCGTCGGAAGAGATACACCAGGATCGCACTCCTCTTCAGGATTGCCGAAAATTCCTGTGTGCTTTCTTTCTGTCGTAGCTTCGTTCTGGATTATGCCGTCACCGCACCATGTCCACTGGCATCCTCTGCCTTTGAGAGGCATGTCGTCATTAAAGTCATTCGGATAGTCTTTGTCGTAGCAGTCTCCATCTCTGCCGAACGCGATACCTGTAATATCGTCGCATACTTCGTCTCTGCAGACCTGACCGTCTTCAAAGCCGTAAGCTGAGCAACCGCCGACGACATTGGCATCGTGGCATTCCCAGCCGTCAGAAAGAACCTTAGTGCTTGTCGTAGAGCCGTCCTCATTCTGGATGGGTGTATTGAGTTCAACAGAAAGCTGGCTGCATTTAGTGACGACTTTGTCACCGCACTGCATTGCCGTGACGAAATTCGTCTTTGTGCCGATGAGGACTTCATTCTCGTTTCCGTCCACCGGATTCGGATCCGTACCTTTCTTTAACGGAATAGCATAGACTTTTATCGTGTAAGGTCCCTGTGCAGGATCGATGTGAGCACTTGAAGGATCGGCTTCCCAGCCCTGAAGCTGACCGCCGCCGCATATCGTGACGACATCGTTCCTGATTTCTTCCGGAACCTGCAGACCGGTCTTTGCATACAGCGGCGGAACGACATTGTGCGCTGCCGATGCATCCGTTGCCGGCTGGTTGTTTTTGTTGAAGAAGACTATTTTTACCATGTCATATTTTGATCCGTCGATCATCGGATGGTCGGGATCGCATGCCCAGCCGTGGATCCTCTTCGGCGAAATGTCGCTGTAAACCTGACCTATCGGGTCGGAATTACAGTTTGCATGGCAGTGATAGCCCTCAAGACCGCTGAGTGTCAGATTTCCGCTTTTCGATTTAGGTGCGCATGTTCCGCTTCCGTTGCCGTTGCCGTTTCCGCAGTCGCAGCCTTCGAACCTGTAGTTACGCGTTCCGTCACCGCAATTACTCGGCTTTTTGCATGTGCCGTCGCAGAGCTCGTTAAGGAATGCCTCTCTCGCAGCTGTCTCCGTTTCCAGAATCGTATTGACAAGAGAGACGGTCCTTGCGTCGCTTCTGTCGCAGTCCTCAGGACCGGTAACCTGGTTCGGAGCATCCAGAGTAACCAACGAGTCTGCCGCAGTGTAGCCGTCATAGAAATCGTAACCCGGACCTTTGATCTTGCCGTCACCGCATGAACCGTAGTCTTCCTGGCAGTTGGTGCTGCAGTATTCGCCTTTTACTTTCGTGCAGTCATTGAGATGACAGCCGGCATTGTCGCAGATTTGTACAGTTGCGTCACACGATTCACCGTCTTCAAAAACCTTGTTGTCGCATTTCTCGGCGGAATCGTTCTGCTTTATACCGTCGCCGCAGCTTCCTGTCGGCCTTTTGCAGTCGGCTGAGCAGTAGTCACCGGGCTGAGTGTTTCCGTCATCGCATTTCTCGCCTGCGAATGTATCGATGGTACCGTCGCCGCATTTGGAACCTGCCGTGCCGTTGTGCTGATAGTCGGTACAACCGCGCGAGCCCAGCCAGTATGCTTCGACGGAAGCGTTACCGTTGGTTTCCCAGCAGTTGTTGGTGATCTCGTCGCTGCACATAGGTTTCTGCTGGCCTGATTCAGGATAGCAGTCGCCGCGGCACTTGCCTGTGCAGTAATCGCCTTCGCCGCCGTTTGCCTTATAGATTTTCGTTCCGTCCATATTGTAGTAGAAACCAGGATCAGCATCATCGCCTGAGAAATTGCGGTCGCATGCTTCAAGATATACTTTCTGTCCGTCAGTACCGTAGACATAGTTTCTTTCGCCGTCGCCGCAGCCGCCGGTTACATTGTAGCATGTTTCGCGATTGCAGTAAGTATGGTAGTTGGTGACCTGCGCGATGCAGAGTTCCCTTCTTTCCTTGTTCTTGTCGCCTTTATATTTGGCCTCACACTCTTCGGCAGATACTTCGGAGTTGAAGTCGCATCTCTCGAGCTGGTCGTCCAGTTTGTCTGTCTCGCACAGCGCCTCAGTACGGAACGGTGCATCGTCGCCATCCTGGAATGAGTTTAGACGTTTCGTCGTCATGCAGCGTTTTAATGCCCTTTCTCTCGGCTTGTCCCATCCTCCGGTCGGAAGTTCGATCTCGCAGTTGCGGTTATCGGCTTCACCTATGAGTTTCGGGTTGAAGCAGCAGTGGATGACACCTGCAATAAGATTGTCGTAGATGTCCTGACCGCTCTTGAGTTCGCCGGCAAGCGCCTCGCATGTTTTCTTTTTGCCGGGACCGCACTCAACTACGCCGCGCTGGCTCCATATGTTCTGAAGATCATATGTCGAGGTGATACCTGTGCCTGTCCATACCGTTCCGATCTCGCTGTTCGTGATCGTTCCGAGAAGCTCTTCGCAGAGATACGAACGCTTCGACGAGAAATATCCGTCGCCGCATTCGTCAAGCTGCTGGCAGCCGTTCAGACACGAGTCGTCGTTGCTCAGGTTGCCGTCGTCGCATTTCTCGCCGGGACCAAGGATACCGTCGCCGCATGTCGAAAGTTTGCAGTCAGGACGGCATGAACCCGATCTCGTAGCCGAATATGTGTTGTAGTCACGGACATCGTCACCTGCCGCATTCTTGTATACGCAAGGATAGATCCACTTGTCCTGTTTGTCCTTTATCGGGATCCTGTTGCCGCTTGCGTCAGTCTCGAACTGCTCGACAGCGTACTGGTGGATCGTGTCGGGCCATTCGTCCTCGGCGTAAAGTCCTGCTACACCGCAGTCGCACTCCTCGCCGAAGTCGAGAATACCGTCGCCGCATTTCGAATACTTGCAGTTTTCACGGCAGACAGCCTCTTCTCCTGCTGCAAGAGGATCGTTCGAGTTACCGAGCGGGTTGTCGCATTCTTCGTTTTCACTCAGGCCCATAGCGGGAACAACGCAGTCTCCTTCAGCGTATCCGCTGCATGACAACCTATTCAGTATACCGAAAACAATATGTCGGAAACATTTTTGATTTTTGTTGTAACAGGCGTGTTTTATTAGATATTTTTTATTATAAGCCATGCAGAATTTGACTGGTTTCAGGTAATAGTGTAAAAAATAGTGTAATTTTTTGAGAGGAAGTTCAATGAAAAAATCGGGCAGAATGGTTAATGTCTTTAAGAAAAAGGGAAGCGCAAACTACTATTTTCAGGTTATGATAAACGGTCACAGAATCGTTGAATCCACGCGTAGAAGCGATAAGAACGAGGCTTTGAAAAAAGCGGAAGAGAGATGTATGGAACTGAAGCTCGGAATGGACTATTCTTTCTATCTGAAAAAGGTGATAAAACTAGTGAACGAAATGGAACCGAAAGAGCGTGACGCGGCTTTGAGGAAGTCGATAGAGGAACTGAACGCTGAAATCGTGAAAAGGGTCACGCTTGACGAAGCTTTCGATCTTTTCAAGATGAAGCCGAGAAAACGGAACATCGCGCCTGACACATACAATGCCTACCGCAGTTTGTGGAAAAGATTCGTCGGATTTGTGAACGCAAACTTTCCAAATGCCAGATATTTGAGCGACATAAACAAAAATATCGCCGAGAAATTCCTCTATGCAGAATCGGAAAAAATGATTTCGGAACGCACTTACAATGAGCGTATCACGAAGTTCAGAACTATTTTTTCAGCTTTAAGCGAGGATGCCGGGCTGAGTGTGAATGTCTGGCAGAATATAGACAAAATGAGGGAAGGGCACATTTCAAAGCGGCCGTTTTCCAAAAGTCAGATCGACACTATTTTCCGGTTCGCTGAAGGTGACATGCGCACTCTCTGCATGATCGGGCTTTATACCGGACTCAGGCTGGGCGATGCGGCAACTTTGAAGTGGGAGGAAATAGATTTCGGCAATTCGCTGATAACAAGACTGCCGCGTAAAACCAGAAATTTCAGAAAAAATGTCGAAATCCCGCTCCTAGGAGGTCTGCGTGAGGAACTTGAGCGTGTCCGTGCATCGCAGAAAAGCGGCGAAATTTATGTTTTGCCGGATGTGGCGGAGCATTATTTGAGGAATCATTCCCATATTTCGTTTCAAATCCAGGCCTTTTTCAGGAAAGCCGGAATCGAAACCGGGATCAGTCGTGACGGCGTTTCGAGAATATGTACGGTCTACGGTTTTCACAGTTTCCGTCATAGTTTCGTATCGCTTTGCGCTGCGAACGGAATTCCGATGAATGTCGTGATGGAACTTGTCGGACACAGGTCGGTCATGGTGCATGAAATCTACCAGCATGCGAGTGCGGAACAAAAAATCAAGGCGATAAATGTGATCGAAAGGGAGTTTAAGGAAGGGAAATAGCGTTCGGTGGAGTAGGGAATTTAGGGAATCTAGGGAATCTAGGGAGTCTAGGGAGTCTAGGGAGTCTAGGGAGTCTAGGGAATCTAGGGAGTCTAGGGAGTCTAGGGAATCTAGGGAGTCTAGGGAATCTAGGGAGTTTAGCGGTAGAGACGTCATAATATGGCGTCTCTACGTCCCCTCGCCACACTGGAGAGGGGAATAAAAGGGGTGAGGTTTTTATTCTTCTGAGTCTTCTTTCGGTTCTTCAGGAAATTCAACCGGATTTTCCGAATTTTCAAGAACATCGTTTATGTCGCCTGATTCCGGCTGCAGGTCTTCGGGGTCAATGATTTTGGTAACTGATACGACAAGTTCGCCGTTTTCGACTTTGAAGAGTCTGACGCCTTTTGTGTTTCTGCCGATCACGCTGATTCCGCTGACCGGGATGCGGATCGCCTGACCGTTCGAAGTGATGAGCATTGCCTCGTCGTTCTGGTTGACTTTGAGAACGCCGACGACGTATCCGTTTTCTTCGGAAGTCTTGATCGTGATGATGCCTTTGCCGCCTCTCGACTGAAGCCTGTAATCTTCGACCGGAGTGCGTTTTCCGATACCTTTGTCGGTGATTGAAAGGAGCGTCGTTCCTTCTTCGATTACATCCATCGTGACGACTTCATCGTCGCTGTTGATCCTGATACCGCGGACACCTGCTGCAACACGGCCCATAGCTCTGACATCGTTTTCGTTGAAGCGGATGCTGAGGCCTTTCTTCGTTGCGAGAACGACATCGTCGTTTCCTTTCGTGATCTTGACTTCGATAAGCTCGTCACCTTCGTTGAGTTTAATCGCCTTTTTGCCGTTCGTGCGCTGGGTCTTGTATTCCATGATGTCGGTCTTCTTGACGGTTCCGTTCCTGGTTCCCATCATTATGAATTCACCGTCAACGAACTCTTTGATAGGAAGAACGGCAGCGATTTTTTCGTCCTTTTCGATGTTGACGAGGTTGATTATCGGTTTGCCTCTGCTGTTTCTTGCCGCTTCCGGAAGCTGGTGGACTTTGATCCAGTAAACTTTACCGTAGGAAGTGAAGAGAAGGAGAAGGGTGTGGCTGCTTGCTACGAAAATGTTCTTGACGTAGTCGTTTTCCTTCGGATTTATCGCGTTGATGCCCTTGCCGCCGCGTTTCTGCTTGCGGTAGAGGTCAAGCGGAGTGCGTTTGATGTAGTTTTCTGTCGTGAGAGTTACGACCATGTCATCGTCCGCGATAAGGTCTTCGATGTCGATGTCGCCGTCGTAGTTGACGATGTCAGTCTTTCTCTCGTCTCCGTATTTCTCCTTGATCTCCTTGAGCTCGTCCTTGATTACGCCGAAAAGAACGTGTTCATTCGCAAGGATCTCTTTGTACCATTCGATCTTCTTGTAGAGTTCTTCGAGTTCGGCGATGATCTTGTCTCTTTCAAGTCCTGTAAGTCTGCTCAGTTTCATGTCTAAGATGGCGTTCGCCTGAAGCTTCGAAAGCTCGAATCTTTCCATAAGTCTTGCTCTCGCGTCATCTGTCGAAGCAGACGATCTGATTATGTGGACGACTTCGTCGATGTTGTCGATCGCGATCTTCAGACCTTCCAAAATGTGAGCGCGTTTTTCGGCTTCGGCAAGTTCGAAACGTGTTCTTCTCGTTACGACATCCTTCCTGTGAAGAATGAAGTAGTGGAGCGCGTCCTTGAGATTTATCGTCTTCGGGATTCCGTTGCAGATCGCGAGCATGTTGATGCCGAAGGAGACCTGAAGCTGCGTCATTTTGAAAAGCTGATTCAAGAGAATGTTCGGGTCTGCATCCTTCTTGAGCTCGATGACGACTCTGATTTTCTCGCGTCTTCCCGACTCGTCGCGGATGTCGTGGATACCTTCGAGTTTCTTTTCCTTAACGAGTTCGGCGATCTGTATTATCATGTTCGCCTTGTTTACCTGATAAGGAATTTCGTGGATGATTATGCGGTCACGTGCACCGTTCTGGCCAAGTTCAATCGTTGCTTTCGAGCGGATCTTGATTATGCCTTTACCCGTTTCGTAAGCCGCTCTGATGCCAGCTTTGCCCAGGATCGAACCGCCTGTCGGGAAGTCCGGACCGGTAATGAATTCCATAAGTTCCGGAATGTCTGCGTCCGGATTGTCGATAAGGTGGATCGTCGCGTTTACAGCCTCGGTGATATTGTGCGGCGGGATGTTGCTTGCCATACCGACTGCGATACCGCTTGTTCCGTTGACAAGAAGTTCCGGGATCTTCGTCGGCATAACTTCGGGTTCCTGCAAACTGCCGTCGTAGTTGTCTCGCATATTGACGGTGTCCTTGTCGAGATCGGCCATGATCTCGCCTGCGATCTTCGCCATTCTTGCCTCGGTGTACCTCATTGCAGCCGCGCCGTCGCCGTCGACCGAGCCGAAGTTGCCCTGTCCGTCAACGAGAGTGTAGCGCATCGAGAAATCCTGAGCCATTCTGACAAGTGTCTGGTAAACAGCCTGGTCGCCGTGCGGATGGTATTTACCGATGACGTCGCCGACGATCCTCGCAGACTTCTTGTAAGCCGCGTTGTAGGTGTTTCCGAGTTCCTTCATCGCGAAGAGGACCCTGCGGTGAACAGGTTTCAGACCGTCTCTGACATCGGGCAGCGACCTGTCGGTGATGACGCTCATAGCATAGTCGATGAACGCCGTTTTCATGGAGTGTTCGATCGCGATATCTTTGATTTTGCCGTGTATCAATTCGTCCATTGCCATTGTTTCCTCCGTTAAATGTCGATCGTTGCGTTAAGGGCGTTCTCTTCGATGAACTTTCTTCTCGGTTCGACGTTTTCGCCCATGAGGATGTCGAACATTCTGTTGGCTTCAGCCGCGTCTTCCGAAGTGACTCTGAGAAGGACCCTGTTTTCTGGGCTCATCGTCGTTTCCCAGAGCTGTTCGGGGTTCATTTCACCGAGACCTTTGTAACGCTGGATCTTCTGACCTTCCTTAGCGATGTTGAGGACTGTGTTGAGGAGTTCTCTCCAGCCGTTGACTTCGGTCGATTCCTCTTTCGCGACGTTTTTGATCTCGTATTTCTGCGAGCCGTAAGCCATCATCTTTTCACGAAGTTCGTTGATGAGTGTGATCTCGGAATTGTGTGTATATTTCTGGTCGATCACGCTGACTTTCTCAACACCGAGAGTCGTCGTGTAGATCTTCATCTTGAATTCGCCCTGGACGCGCTGGTTTTCCTCAAGTTCCATTCTGAACGGAGCTTTCTGCGGGAAATTCTGTTCCATGTAGTTTTTGATGGTTTCCCATTTTTCCCAGAGGTTCGTCTCTGATTTGAAGTCGTCTTCGACAAGAGTGGTAGTTGCCGCAATCGATTCGACGATCGCCGAGTCGTAGATAAATTCCGTTTTTGCAAGGTTTGCGTTGAGATCAACAAGAAGCTCGACATATTTTTTGAGCCCCGCTTCGTCAAGTTCGGTGTCGCCGATTTTCAGCGTAAGTCCCTGAATGCCTGTATCGATAAGGTAATCCTGGAATTCCTTCTCGTCCTTGACGTAGGTTATCTTCTTGTTTTTCGTGATGCCGTAAAGCGGCGGCTGAGCGACATAGAGATAACCTCTTTCGATGACTTCCGGCATGTGGCGGTAGAAAAGGGTGAGGATAAGAGTCATGATGTGAGCGCCGTCGACATCGGCATCTGTCATGATGATGATTTTATGGTAGCGCAGTTTTTCGATGTTGAACTCTTCCTTGCCGATTCCCGTTCCCAAAGCGGCGATGATCATCGTGATGGTCTCGCTTTTCAGAAGTTTGTCGAGACGCGCCTTTTCGACGTTGAGGATCTTGCCTCGAAGCGGTAGTATTGCCTGCGTGCGGCGGTCTCTGCCTTGTTTTGCCGAACCGCCTGCCGAGTCACCCTCTACTATGAAAAGTTCGGAGAAAGCTGGATCTTTTTCGGTGCAGTCCGCAAGTTTGCCGGGAAGAGCCGTGCTGTCAAGAGCGCCTTTTCTTCTGACAAGTTCACGCGCCTTTCTAGCAGCCTCTCTCGCAGCGGTCGCTTCGATGATCTTATCGATGATCGTCTTTGCTATGTCGGGGTTTTCCTCAAGGTAGATCGTGAGAGCGTCGACGATCGACTTCGAAACGAAAGCCTGGATCTCGGAACTTACAAGTTTGTCCTTGGTCTGCGAACTGAACTTCGGGTCAGCCATTTTGACCGAAAGAACCGCGGTGAGACCGTCTCTGACATCGTCGCCGTTGATCGAATCGACGATTTTGTCGTTCTTGATATTCTCCTTGATGTAGTTGATGAAAACTTTCGTGATACCGAGTTTGAAGCCCGCAAGGTGGGTTCCGCCGTCACGGTTGTAAATATTGTTTGTGTAGCAGAAAATCTTCTCGGTGTATGCCGTCGTCCACTGCATCGCGATATCGACCGTCAGATCGCCTTTCTCTTCGTGATTCGACACCGTTATGATATCCGGGTGAAGGCCGGTCGTGTTTTCGTTCAGATATTCGACGTAAGCCTTGATTCCGCCTTCGTAATGGAACTCGAATTCCTGACCGACTCTTTCGTCAAGCAGATAGATCCTGACGCCGCTGTTGAGGAAAGCCATCTCGCGGAGTCTCTGTTCGACTTTCTTGAGGTCGAAAGTGGTCATCGTGAAAATTTCAGGATCCGGCTTGAAGGTAACTTTCGTGCCGTGCTCTGTCGTTTCGCCCACTTTTTCAAGCGGAGCAACCGGGGTACCGCGGTGGTAAGTCTGCCTGTAGATACCGCCCTGACGCTTGATCTCAAGGTCTAGAGTCTCTGAAAGGGCGTTTACGCAGCTGACGCCGACACCGTGAAGACCGCCGGAAACTTTGTATGCGTTGTTGTCGAACTTGCCGCCGGCATGAAGGACCGTCATGATGACTTCCGCAGCAGAGCGGTGTTCCTCAGCATGCATATCGACCGGGATACCTCGGCCGTTATCCTTGATCGTTATGCTCTCATCGACATGGATATAAACGGAAATTTTGTCGCAGTATCCTGCAAGAGCCTCGTCGATACTGTTGTCGACGACTTCGTAGATCATGTGGTGCAGACCGCTTCCGTCGTCAGTGTCGCCGATGTACATGCCAGGTCTTTTCCTGACCGCCTCAAGTCCTTTCAGAACGTGGATGCTGGACGCGCCGTAATCCTGTTCCGCCTGGGCTTGGGAAATGTTTTTTTCTTCGTTAAGATCTGTCATAAAAAACCTCCTAAATAAACAGACGAAAGATTATATTTATCGAATCGCAAAAAGCAATTTTTATCGAAGAAAAAAATCAATGATTTTTAGGACATATACGATTTTTTTGTTTCAAAAAATGCGTTTTTAAGTGCTTGATTTCATTGAGCTTTTTTTGAGGCAAAAATTTGAGGTCAAAAAAAGGTCGTTTTTTTGGAAAAACTGCATTTTTTTATGACAAAAATTTGTGATTTTTCCTGGTAAAAATTTACGATTTTTTAAGAGTGAAAAGCGGTTCTCCGGCGCGGATTTTTTCACCTGCTCCGATGTTTGCTTTTTCGACCGCTTCTTCGGGAACAAGAAGAACGATAGTCGAGCCCATTTCGAACATTCCGAGCTCGTCGTTCTGTGAATATTTCACATCGTTTTTGACCCACTCGTCAGAGAAGTTTTCGGTGAAATTCATTTTTATCGAGCCCACGAAAGTAGCTCCGACCGCAGTGTAGAAGTAGTTGAAATTCTCTGCCTTGAATTTCACGACGACGCGCTCGTTACGGATGAAAAGCCTGTCGATGTTGTTTAAACCGAACGAATTGACCGGGAAAAGCCGCCAGCCTGTGTGAATGTGGGCTGCAACTGTCGAATCGACAGGAACGTGGAAACGGTGATAGTCGCGCGGCGAAAGATAGATCGTCGCAAGCCAGAAACCTTTTTCGAAAGGAAGCTCCTTTTTGACAAGTTCCGAAACGAGATAGGTTCTCCCTTTTACCTGTGTCGCGACATCGGCATGTATGTTTTCGAGAACGCTTACGACGCCGTCGCAGGGCGAAAGGAAGGCGTTTTCATCTTTGACAAGCGGGCGCACCGAAGGATCGGTTTTCCTTGTAAAAAATGCGCAGAGCGAATCGTAGTCTTCGAGTTCTCCCTCGAAATTTTTCATATCGATTTCATAATGCGAGGCATAAATCTGGATCGCTTTCCGAATGAGCGGGGCAGGGAAGGTAAGTTTTGTGATCTTTCCCCAGATCCTGCTGAAAAGAGGAAACGAAATTATGAAAAGAAATAAAAGTTTCAAGTGTTTCATGTCAATCTCCAAAAATCCGAAAAAGCAACGGATTATAACGATTTTTTTTCGTGCCGCAACAACTTTATTGGGGGCGCGCCATTCGACGTCACGTCGTCACGTCGTTTCGTCGTCACGAAGACACGGCGCGCAAAAAAACGAAATTAATCGATAATAACGATTTGCCGCCTTTCGAAATATCGTAATTTCGAAATATCGATATATCGACAAAAAAGTTCGGCGGCGTCGAAAAGAACAACACAAAGAAAAAAATTTGACTTTCAAATTTTTTTCCCTACAATCCCGCCGCTATGGTGCTACCGTGGCTCAGTCGGTAGAGCAGCTGATTCGTAATCAGCAGGTCGGGTGTTCGAGTCACCTCGGTAGCTCCATTTCTTTTTTGAAATCCAACAAAATTTTGGTTTTTTGATTTTTTTACTGCTGCCTTTCGTTGTTCCTGCCGCCTTTGTAGGGAATTTAGGGAATTTAGGGAATTTAGGGAATTTAGGGAATTTAGGGAATTTAGGGAGCGGCTATTGTAGAGAGGTCATATTATGGCGTCTCTAGGAAATATCGTGATTTTTCAGATTATTTTGTGTTGCCTTCCGGAACGACGATTGTGACGTGTCTGCCTGAAAGGTATGAACCTTCGAACTCACCGGCGTCGTTGGTTTTTCCGCCAAGAACCGAAACATCAGCTTCGAATGTAAGCGGGCCGTTGGTAGTGTTTACGCAGAAATCGTTGTAGAAGTGAACATCGAATGTAACTTCCGAGTCGCGTCCGACAGAGAAGAAAGTTGTGTCATCGTGTTCGATCGTGTCGGGATCTGAAGAGAGAGCCTTTGATTTTTTGATGAATTTTCCGACATTTTCGCCGTTGCATTCTTCTTCGCTGACACCGCCGGTCGTGACATCCATGTCGATCCACTCGTGAAGGTCGCGGATCGCCTGCGTGATGTTGCCGCCGATTCCTGTTCCGTCAGCTTGTTCTGTATGGTAGATAAACGGTTCTTGGGTGGTGATGGTTTGACCAGGATGACTGGGATCTTCTTTTGTTTCCAGCTTATATGAGTGAGTCAGATCTGCCAGTGTCTTGAAAAAACCGTCTGCTGCCTGGTAAGTCGGTTTCGGGGTGCATTGAGAACCGCCGCTGCTGCTGTTGCTGTCGCAATCGGTGAATCCTGAGTCGATACCGATGAATTTTGCACCGATTCCGCCGAGTGCTCCGGCAACTTTTTTCATAGAAATTACTTCAGAGCCCTGATTTGCCATGCATGTCGTGCTTTTTGTCGTCTGCTCGCCGTAGCCAATGCAAAGATCAGATTCTTCATCAGTGATTACTATGTAAATAGGCATCGATTTTCTTCTCATGCAAAGACCGCCGACAGTTCCGATTTTGTCAGAACCCGAGCAGTCAGCTTTTGCGACATTGTATTTCGCGCTTTTAATTACGCCTGCATAAGGATCGTTGCATACTGCCGGGCCGAACGGTTGCGAGAGGTTAGGTCCGCATGCCATGTAGCTGCCGACGAATTCGACACCGGTTGTTGCAAGATACATCGAATATAACGCCAGCTCGTTAGCCTGGTTGCCGGTCAGTTTTCCGATAGCCTTTTTAACCGCATCAGCGTCATAAGTCATTGTCTGCTCAACAGCGTAAGGTTTTTCCCAGCCGAATTTGACGAGACCGAAAGAAGCGTAGTTCGGAGTATCAGCAAATTCATTGGCGATCGCCTGAACAACTTTGTCTTTTACTTCGTCCTTGAGTTTTGCGATTTCGTCACCCATCGAGCCGGAGTCGTCGAAGAAAATCGCGACATCGATCGCTTCGATTTTTGTCGAGAATGTGAGGACTCTCGTTACATCTTGCGGAGCGTTGTATGGGAGAACGACAAAGAAAAGACCTTCGGGAACGTGGTCGTTCGGGTCAAGCGGATCGCTTCCCAGAGCGACTTCCGCAAGGTCGTCGTCGCCGTCACCGTCGCTGTCTACCTTAAGCGGATCTGTGCCGACTTCCTTTTCCTTTTTGTCGGAAAGACCGTCGTTGTCGCTGTCTTTGTCAAGGAAATCTGGTGTGCCGTCGCCGTCAGTGTCTCTGCAGGGCTGCTCGGGGCATTCGTCAGTGTCTTTAAATCCGTCGCCGTCGTTGTCATCGTCCATGCAGTTCGGGATTCCGTTGCCGTCGGAGTCTTCGCAGCCAAGTTCTGTGCTGTTCGGGATTCCGTTGTTGTCGTCGTCTTCATTGTCTCCGCCGCAGTAGCATACATCTACTGGTTCGCTATCGGCTTCGGAGTCTCCAGTGTCAGCGCTGCTGTCGCCTGAATCTGCACCGCTGTCGGAGCCGGTATCTGCCGCGCCGCTGTCCGCACCGCTGTCGGAGCCGGTATCTGCCGCGCCGCTGTCCGCACCGCTGTCAGAGACTGTATCTGCTTCGGTAGAATCAGTCTTGTCGTCCCCTTCTTCGTCGTCATTGCACGCTGTCATAAAGCAGCAGAAAAGCAATGCCGCCAGTAAAGCCAAAAGTTTTTTTGTCATAATATCCTCCAAATTAAAAGTGGAACCACGTAAAAACGGCAGATTATACCCAAAAAAAATAATAAAAAAAGAGTTTTTTTGAGATTCATGGCTTTTTTTGCCGTTAATCGTCGAAATCGTCCTCGTTCTGCTTGTCTTCGCCTTTTGTGTAGGTGACGTATTTCGAAAGATTTCGGCTTCTTGCGTCGCGTCCTGTAACGACAACGGAGATGCGGTTATATTTTTTCTTCATTTCGACATCGACTTCGAATGTCTCCTGGCCTTTGCCGTTTTCTATCCGTTTGTAGAAAACTTTTTTATTGTTGAGGAATACAAAAGCGTCGCGGACTTCCCCGGTGTTGATTCCGAAACTGATTTTTATCGTTTTCTGATCTGTTGTTAGCGGTGTCCTGTCAAATGTCAGAGCTGGCATTGTTATCGGGTAAACCGCTTCTGTTTTTGCCGCTGTTTTTCCGTTTGCAGGCTTTGTGTCTGTGATCCGCGCCCACATTTTTGAGGTCAGAAGAAGAGCGTCGCCGCATTTCCCGGAGGCTGTCATGATGCCGTCTTCAGTGACTCTGCCGGTCTGCGAGGAAAGATCGGATGCGCTGAAAAGGGGAGTCCCTTTTTCAAACATGAAATTCTGCGCTGACTTTTCGAAAGTGCATTTTGCCGTTTTCTCGAAAGGTATATCGAACTCTGCGCTGTATTTCAGCTTGTAGTCATAAACAGAAATCGAAAGTTTCTGTTTCGCCAGATCTTCCTCTTTTGCCGGTTTTTCGGTTTTGAAAGTGAATTTCGCCGTTTCCTGTTTTCCCGGTTCGAGCGTGAAGGCATGAGTTCCGTTTTCGATAAATATCTCTTTGGAATCATTGGTGTTTATCAGCATTGCCTTGCCTTCGAGAATCGCACCTTGACCGACATTTTCCATTTTCAGAGTGAGTTCCGCCGATTCGCCGCTCTGGATCAGGCCGTCGCGGTTTCCGCCTGAATCGGCCGAGACGAGCGATAATCTGAGTTCCGGCTGCATAACGGGAATTGTTTCGACTGTGAATTTTTCGGTTTTTATCTCTTTTTTCTTCTCGGGTTCGTTGAGGTAGAGCTTCATTGTCCCTTCGGTTTTCTGCCACTGGACTGATTCAGGGAGTTTCACGCTGACGGTGCGTTCGATCTCGCCGCTGAACGAGCCGAACGGCACTTCGATCCGTCTGAGACCTGATATCGGAGTCTCGAAAACGCCGAGCAGGTTTCCGATTTCGCCGTCGATCTCGGCTTTAAATGTGAATTTCGCCGTTTCGCCGCCTTTGAGCTGCGGATCGCTTAGCATCGTCACTTTGAGAGTATCGGTTTTCGGCTGGGCGAGAGAAGTCATTCTCTGCCAGTTTATGCCGTTTTCATGCAGTTTTGCGAGAATTTTGTTCCATTCCTCGTCCTTTATCATCTGCGAACTTTCGTAAGCTTTTTTATTCTGGGTCATCTGCTCCGCGATCTTGACGGCGATCTCGATCTCCTCGTCGCTTTTGAACTCGTCATCCTTCTGCTCGCGGCGTTCCTTGATTATTGTCTTGATGTCTTTGTATTCCTTGAAATAACGGATCGTCGTGAGGGGTTTTTCGGCTGTTTTCGGCGCATATTTGCTGACGATATGCTCCTCGAGGTCGCCTTCCTTCAGAATATTTTCGCCCGAATCGAAGACTGAAATCTTGTCAGGATGGATAAAGACCGGTCTTGTTTCTATGTGCGGGGTGATTCCGACAGACTGTATCGAAATGTTGCCCGGAGTGAGATACTCGGCGATCGTGAGCTTCATTCCGCCGCCGCCCGGCATGCTGATTATCGTCTGGACGCTTCCTTTGCCGAAGCTTTTTCTGCCGAGAACTGTCGCTCTGCCGTTCTTTTTGAGTGCCGCCGTGACGATTTCGGTCGCCGAAGCTGAACCTTCGTTTATCATCACGATTATCGGAATGTCGAGAATGTCGTTTTTGTTTCTCTTCGCGCTGTTGGTCTCGATTTCGTCGTCTTCTTCAACTGTCGAGACGATAACGCCTTTGTCGAGGAAGAGGTCGCTTATCGCTATCGCCTGGGAGAGAAGTCCGCCTGAATTGTTGCGCATGTCGAGGACAAGCGCCTTCATTCCTTTCTTTTTGAGCCCGTCAAGCTCTTCGAGCAGAGTGGAATAGGTATTTTCCATGAACCCGGAAAGGTTGATGTATCCGATCCCCGGTTTCGGCATAGCGGCGAGGACTGACGTGATTTTGATGACAGCGCGGGTTATCTCGAACTTGAGAAGTTCCGATACACCTTCGCGTCTGATCGTCAGCGTGACTTTGGTTCCTGGTTCGCCGCGCATCTTGCTGACTGCCTTGTCGAGAGTCATGTTGACGGCCGAAACATCGTCGATCTGGACGATGACGTCGTGTGCCTCTATGCCGGCTTTCGTTCCGGGAGTCCCTTTCATCGGCGAAATGACCATGATCTCGCCGTTGTCGTTCATGCCGACGACAAGACCGAGGCCGCCGAAATTGCCGCCTGTCGACTGTTCAAAATCGTCAAAATCCTTCGGCGTGAAAATGTATGAATGTGGGTCGAGCTTCTTCAGCATGCCGTTGATGGCGATGTATTCGATATCGTCCTTTGTGAGCGGAGGTTCCGGAATATAGTCTTTGTCAAGCTGGATGTAGACCGCGCGGAGCGAGTAGGCGATGTCGACGACATCTTTCAGACTTTTTACCTTTACGATGTATTTTTTGTTGTAGATCTGTAAATTTATTACCTTTTTCTGTTTGTCGTAGGAAATCAGCGTTTCGGGAAGTGAATCCTGGATCGCGTCAAGTGCGCAGGTCAGAAGATCTTCGATTTTGATTTTTGACTTGTCAAGGTAGCGCACTTCAGCCTTTTTCAGGGCATTGACCGTGATTTCGCCTCTCTGAAGCGAAGAATCTTTCTTAAGCCATGAAGTGTTTTTGAAAAAGTCGGCATTAAGTACGAACGCCAGAAGCAAAACTATCGAAAGAGCCAGTTTTTTTCTCATTTCAGCAACTCCCGCTTGAAATTTTTATTAAAATTTTATTTTTGCCGCATTGATAATAAACTCTATTTTACCCATAAAAAGGATAAGCCTCGACAAAAGAGTATATGCAAAAGCCGATCCTATTGCAATTAAGACATAAAAACGGCCGATTTCGCCCGTGATATTGATGAAACGGCCCGGATTTTTATGGCGTGCGACCAGAAACATAAGTGTCGAGATCACGCAGACTATGCTTAAAACCGAGTTTATCGTCGTGTCGATCTGCAGATTTCCGTTGGAATCCAGAGCAAAAAGCGGAATGACGGAAGTACGTATCATCTCCTGCAGGAACGCGGTGAAGTAGATCGGAATGTTTATCGCAAGAGTGACGATCACGATGAAAGCCGCCGGCAGCAGCCTGAGTTTGGAATAGTTTTTCCCGCTGTTTGACGGAATGAAGAGGAGGAAACCTGCGATAAGCGGGATCAGAATCAGCAGATCGCCGTTCTGAGCCGACTGGTATGCCGGTTTGATTATCGAAAAATACCAGATCGCGGCGAAATAACCGGCCGAAACGCCTATCAGAAGAGATTCTGCAAAACGGTAGAACGGATTCGGTTTGAAAAAACCCGAAAAAACCGCAATGGTCAGAATAAGTGCGATAATTGTTCCTAAGTCAGTTAAAATATTCATTTTTTATCTTTGGATGCAAGTTTTATCAAATTCATGAGCACGACAAGTCCGACTATATAAAAAAGGATCATTGAAAGGATCCCGTATAGTTTTTCTATCCTCTGGGAAGGCTGGAACTCGTGAATGAAGACGGCTATCGACTTGAAGCCGCCGACAAGCCCGTCAAGGTAAAGCGAGCCGCGGAACGGAATGTAGGCTGAAAGCATGTCGGACGAGCAGAAAGCGATTTTTTTCACATTCCTGTCCTTCAGCATTACGCCGAACGAGACCAGACCGGGGACGCCGTCGAAAGTCTGCGACGAGAACTCGAAAATAGCCGAGAAATCGGAAATGCCGCCGATTTCGCTGACGAGAGGCTGGTGAAAATCGGTGCTGCTGTTGAAAATGTCGCGTTCTTTTACTTCATTGAAATTGTTGGCGAAAAGATACGATGCGATGCTGCCTCCGGCTATAAATCCCAAGTGTGTGTATTCGTGGCCGTAGACAAAACGCTCTTTGCCGAAATTTCCGTTCTCGATACTTTTTTCTACTGCCATGAAAGCCGATTCGATGCCGTTCGGGATCATCGTGGCGAAGGCGATCCCTATGTTTTTTTCTGCCAGCGCTACAATAAGGGCGGACATCGCCGTTTCAAGTTCGTAGCGCGATTCCGGCCCGTAGTTCACAAGAATCAGCGCTTTTGAGTTTTCCGGAAGTTCTTCAATGATTTTGAAGACCTGCATCTCGTTTTCGTCAGGCTGTGCGTTGAAGTCGCGGAATCTTCCGTCCGTTTTTTCGTCAATAATGGTGAAGTAGCGCGACGAAGCCAGAAAAATTACAGGAACGATCAGGACCCATCGCGGGATTCTGGAGAGAAAAAGCGAGAAACTGTTGATGAAATTTCTCATTTATCCCTCCTTTTGCCGGGGAAAAAAGTCGTATAGAAGTTTTCAGCTGTGAAGAAAAGCAGTCCCGAAGCCGTGCCGATAGCCAGAGCTTTGAAAACCGGGACGGCAAGCGCGTTCATCAGCCAGCCGGGAGAAAGCGGACCGTTCCAGCCTGGAAGGTTGTTCTGCGCGAAAAGCCCGTAGCTGTTCGTAAAGCCGGCCAGGGTGAAAACGAAGGCGAGCGTGATTACGCAGTATGAATAATTCTTGATCGAAAATCTGCTATATACAGTTGAGATCATGTTAAGAAGAAGCAATGCCGCGAAAGAAGAGAGGAGCGGGTCGAAGATGTAGCGGTAGATCCAGCGGATGAAGCCTTTGATTTCGGGACTTGTGGTTATGCCGGTTTCAAGAAACTTTTCCGCGATTCTTTTCTTGCTTTCGGGCGGTAGCGGTGAGCTGCCCAGATTCGAGAGTTTTTCGGCTGTCATTCCCGAAACATCACTTTCCATGAGAAATTTGTTGTAGCGCAACATCTCTTTTTTCAGTTTCGTGCCGGAATCGCCGCCCTGTTTTGCCTGCTCGGAAGCGATCCATTTTTCGAGTTCAGTTCCGCTGCCTTCGATGACAATCTCCGAATGTCTGAAATCTTCAAAACGCCCATCTTCCCTCTGTTCAAGCTCCGATTCAAGTTCCTGCTGACGCAGACTTGCAACTGATTTGTCAAACCAGTCCTTGAGTTCCTGAGCGATCGGAAACATGTCGGAGATTATGCCGACGGCTGCAGTTCTGACCCTTTCCTTTATCTCTTTGACCTGTTTCATTTCGCTGGGGTTGATGAAAGTTATGCCTGAATCGGCAGATGCGTCCGAAGAACGGGCGATTTTGTTCTCTGTAATCAGTTTCTGATAGTTCTCAAGTGATATGTCGGCGCTTCTGAGCATCTCTTCGGACGGAAAGAAGTCAGACGAGACTTCGTGCGAAATGTACAGGGCGAGTTTCTTTTTCGAAGGGAATTTCGACAGGTAGATGTCGTTTTCGATAAGGACGAGAGCGGTCTGACCGAGAAAGTCCGGCTGTTCCCTGACGATGTTTTCGAAAGTGTAGCGGCTCTGGTTCGGATTTACGAAACAGAGTATGAAAGTAGTTGCCGCGGAAACGATGATTATCAGCGAATTCAGCATCCTGCGCGTCTGCTGTTTCCTGTTCCCGGAGTTTGCAAGTTTATTGTCGGCGTTCGCGGAGGCAGTTTTCGCCGTATTGCGCTTTCTTGAAGCGACGGAAGCCACCACATCGCGGAAAAATACCGATACCGAAAGTGTTTGTCTGCCGAGAAATTTCAAAAGACCGGCAAAAAACGAAAGGACGATGATTATTTCAGTCCAGCGGACGGCTTTTGTCAGAATCGTGCTTTCTATTCCTAGCGAAATCAGTACGAAAACGGCGGTTATGGAGACCAGAACCATTGCAAGAATCAGTTTGTTCTTCATTCCGACAACCTTTTGAGCAGTTCGCCTAAAACCGGATATTTGTATGAGAAAGTTTTGCACAGCGACAGAAGGAAAATTACGGCCGAAACGATCATGAGAAACAGGTAAACGCCGGAAGTGTCGAGTGTTTTTTCATTTTTCAGCTTTTTCATCTGCGCGCTGAGAAGATAAGGCTCGACCGAAATCAGGCATTTTTTTGAATTTATCGCGTCAATGATTATTCCTTCGACCGAACAGGAGAGAGCGATTCTTTTTTTGTCGGAGTCAGAGTTGTACGCATCCCAGTCGGAAAGAGCCGAACCGTCAGAGATGTTGAGTATGAGAGAGGCGTCCATTTCGCGTTTTTCGACAGTTGTGTAGAACGTGTTGTTCGCATTCGAGAGCGGAGTGAAGAGGATCGCCGCGTTTTCCGCACTTTTCCGGGTCATTATTTCAAATTCTTCCGGAATAGTAGTCCGGACGGAGTTGCCGAAATCGCTTCCTTCAAGAATTTCGTCCATGAATTTTGCCGCCGCCGCGAAAAGCGGATGCGCCTTTGAGTCTATCGAGCTGTTCAGTGCGATCCTTCCGCTGTCCTCGTCGATCATTGTCCTTATGAACTCGAGCAGAAGGGTGGTTTCCCTCGTCAGATTCCTTTTGAATTTTTTTGAAAAGATTTCCGGGATCAGCAGCGAAAGCGCAAAAACCGCGAAAATCATAAGAACTTTTATGTCAATTATCCATTCCATCTGTTCATCTCTTCACGCAGGTCGAAAATCAGTGTCTTGCGGCTTTCCTTCGTGCCGATCGTCTTTTTCGTGCTGTCGCCGCTGTCTTTCGACAGGCTGACTCCGCCGACGGCATGGATTTCGACGACCGAATTCGGTTCGATTTCTATCGTGCGGCGTTCGCCCCATTTCAGGACAATATCCTCCTTGCGGTCGTTTTCCAGTTTTTCGAGATATATTGCGGGAGCGCCTTTCCTGAATTTGCCGTAGGGAATGAAAAGCCAGCCGTTGCGGATGTCGTTAGTGTTGAAAAATCCGCGCAGAAAGGAGTTGTTTCCCTGCGTACCGGCCGCGAAAACCGTCATCAAGGCAAGGATTATTCCGAGATTGTCAAAAAGGAAATAGATCGTCCCTTTCGTCATGCCGGGAATCGAGATTATGTCGATGAATTTTTTGAAATCGACCTTTTCCGTGAGCGATATTCCGATAATGCGGTTCGGTTCGAACAGGAAGCTTTCTTTCGAAGTGTCGATCGGAAGGACGGTTTTCTGCAGAAAGTTTTCGTCGAAAACATTCCTTTTTTCAATGAAAAGGTCGTTGAAAACAGATTCCAGGACATCCTGATTCAAAGTTCCGGCTTCCTGCGGGACGGCATAGTTTTTGAAAACGGTGGTGCGTGCCTCTCTTTCGGCGTGGCTCAGCAGCGAATAACCTTCCGTGAAAAGGGCGGAAAGCACTTTTTCGCCGCGTTTCATGCAGAAAACTTCAGAAATTTTTCTCAAAGCCCGCGTGTATGAGAGATCCCTGATTTTTATCTCTTCTGAAACCTCGCTTTTTGTGTCGGGATCGCTTTTCGCGGCGATCTGGCTTTCAAGCGTGTTCAGTCCGGAAAGATCCTCCTCCGCGGTGTATCCGCTGTTTTCCAGAACATTCGCAAGGACTGTGAAACTGAGTCCCGGTCTTGCGAGCTCTTTTTTTGCATTTTCTAGGGAAAGGCGGCTCCCTGCGAAAATAACTGCAGGTTTGAATTCATCAAGTTGCGGATTTCTCCCCAGAGCTGCGAGCATGCTGTTCAGCCTGTTGTTGGTAGAATTGTCGTAACCGCCTGAAATTATGATATAATCAATGTCTGAAAGATCTATTGACGCAAGCGGGTCGGAAGCTGAATAGGTCGATTTGACATTCAGCAGTTTTGACCACGCCAGCATTTTTGCCGATCGGGTCGAACCTTCCTCGCTTATCCCGAGAACAGCTGCGTTCATCAGTTTTGCCGGTATGGATACGCGCTGCACGGTTTTTTTCGACTTGTCGCTGCTTTCATTGAAAAGTTTTTGTATCTCAAGCCGCACATTGCTTCCGTTTTCAAGCCTGACATCCTCGTTTTCTGCGGAGATACTTTCATTGTAATAATCGTAATTTACAACGATTTTTCTGAGAATATCGCGCATTTCCAGAAGAACTGCAAAATCGGCGGAGTTCATTTCCTGCCTCTTTCAAGCGCTTCTTTCAAATCTTCAAGAGAGTTTTCACCCGATGCGAAAACACCGATTTTTTCAGCTGCCGCCTCTCCGAAAAGGATTCCGGCAAGCGGTCCCGAAATCGAAAGCAGAACACTGGAAAACCGTTTGAAAGGAATTAAAATATCCAATAAAATCAACGAGATCGAATCCAGCTTCTTCAATTTCAGGATATCTGCCAGATCTTCAGAAACCATTGTTCCGGCACTTTTTTCCATGTTTTTGATTCCGTCGAAAGCTGTCAAACCGCGCTCCAACCGTTAAAAACCAGTGATATTACGACAATAAAGCTGTTTTGTCAAACTGCATCCGTGTTTTCAGGGCAAAAAAAAAAGGGGAGCCGGAGCTCCCCTTAAAAAACCTGTTTCAGCAGTGTTTAGTAATACGATCTGTTGTAGTCGACTGCGGTACCAAGGTTATCAGCCGCATAAGAGTTGAGCTGATCGATCGTTGTTTCCATGATGACCAGTCTTGACCATTGATCTGCACCGTTAGCCAGTTTGTCGTCTTCGAAATCCTTGAGAGCAGCTGCGCTCTTTACAAGTCTGAACGACGGAGAAAGTCTTGAGTATTTGTCAGCAAGATACTGACGGAAAGCTTCTTTCGTCTGGAAACGCTGTTTTCCGGTAAGTTCAGTATCGCCTGCTGCTGCTGCACCTTCAGCTGTGTAGACAACTTCTTTAAGGCAGATGCTGTCAAAATCGCTTGTTGTCTGGCCGTAATCCATCTGGCCTTTCATTTCAGCCCGGCAATCTTTCCACTTTACAAGAGCATTCTGATCCTGAATGTCGAGAACAGATTTCGCGAGAACGGCTCTGTAGTAAGCGTTTCCGTCCTTGTTGAGGAACTGGACTTCGTTTACATCTGGTTCCGGATAGTTGTCGATATCGTAAGCGTTGATTCTGTAAGCTACGAATCTCTGGAGAACCGAAGTATCAGCCGAAGTGTTTGCAACATTACCCATTGTCCAGTACATCGGCCACATCTTGTCGAAGTATGTCCAGCCTGCATGAAGCGGAGCATACTCGGTGCTGACCTGCGAGCAGAGATTTCTCTTCGGCGTGTAAGCAAGGTTGCCGTTTGCCGACGGCGGGTTGATAGCCCAGTTGGTGAGAATGTTGATCGGAAGGTCAATTTTTGTAACTTTGTTCAAGTATTTATCTTTGTTTTTCGGGTCTTCTTCACGATAGTAGCAGTAAGGAGTGAAAGTGAAGAGAGATTCTTCATCTATAACGTCGGAAAGCATCGTGAATTTGACATTTTCAAGACCTTCAAACATTTGGTCGATGCTGTTTGCGCGGCTTTCTCTTCTGTATTTTCCATCGAACCAGCCTGAGTTGGAAATTGCGTAAATCGCAACCATTTTCTCTTCTGCATAGCCTCTTCTCAGGACTTTGTCGTAGTAAATGTCTTCGTTGTCCTGAATATCCCAGCGATCTTTCTGGAAACGACCATAGACAGGATCAATGTCGATGTATTTCGAATTGGGCTGAGCTTTAATGTAGTCAGCATAACCGTCGATGTAGTTATCTGTTGACTGCATGTAGTACTGCTGTCCTCTTTCAAGTTTGTCTGAAATTTCAGCATCGTTTGATTTGGTTACAGGAATATAGGTTGCAACTGCCGGTCTGTAAAGGACATTGAAGTAGAAGTAGTTGATACCTACCATACCTGCGATTACATGGTCTGCCGGGCCCATCGGAGTGAGTGTTCTAAGCTCACCGGAATCTTCGTCGATCCAGTATTCCTGACCTTTAAGAGCTCTCTGATATTCGTCGAAAAGGTAGTTCTTTACAGCAAATCTTGATTCATAATCCGTGTCGTCTCCCGGAACTTCGAAATTCTCGTTTTCAAGAAGAATGTAAGGAGCCCATTTGCCGTAAGCATAGAAGTTGAAATCAAGAAGGAAGTGGATGTATTTGTATTTTCCGTAGAGAGTGTCGTAAATCATCTTCATAGTCGTTCTGCCGCGGAATTCTCTGAACTTCGGGTTACCTCTTCTGAAGAATCTCAGGAAGTAGTAGTTGTCATCCATGTCAACCATGCTTCTGATTACATCGGAAGCCATATATCCGGCATCGAAAGTATTTGCCTTAGGATCGTCTGAAGATTTTTCATCAGAAATGAAGGTGTATTCGTAGTGTCTGCCGTCGTTGACAAGGTAAGTCGTGTTCTTTACACACTCAGGCTGTGTGTCGTCACAGTCGTAATCATAGCGGTAAACAGTTTCTTCAACTACTTTGTCATCTACTTTTTTCTTTATTTTGTCAGATTTCATTTCAGCGTTGAAAGTGAGACCGACTTTCGGAGCAAGTCTTTCGATTTTCTTACTGCCTTCATAGTAGGTGTATATTTTTGTCGGAACATCAACGGTCTTAAGTTTGCCGTTGTCATCAAGGTAAGGCTGGTTCGTTCTGACATAATCAGGATATTTAGCGTCTCTGAGCGGATTGAGTTTGTTGGATCCGTCGTAGTTGTCGCCATCTTCACCCTGGCGGACAAGATTTCCGTAAGTTTCGTCGCCTTTGACTTTTACCTGCTCGAAAGTACGGCCGTAAACGAACTTGAGTGCTGCAAGGTCGTATTTGCCGAGACCGACAGCGTGAATGTAAACTTCTCTCTGGTAGTCCATTACAGAAGTGTAGGTGTAGTAGTTGATGTCGGTATCAAAAGCCTTTTTGTATCTGTATGCTTTGATACCGAAAGTAGCGTCGTTGAAATCTTTTTTAGCCTTTTCTTTAAGAAGAAGGTCTTTGATTCCGTCCATCATAGCAGGATAATTTTCGCTTGCATAGTAGTTGTCAACATAGTTTCTCTGGTCTGTTGAACCTGCGAAGTTGTGTCTCAAGCCCATGGTGTGACCCATTTCGTGCTCTGCAACACCTTTATACTGCATCTTTTCAAGGACGTCGTAGATGGCGTAGATAAGTTTGTCTTCGTATTCCTTTTTGTCTACTTTACTCCAGTCTATTTTGCCGTTTTCGTCCTCTTCGATTCCCATTTCCTTGCGGATTTTTACCTGTCTTTCCTTTATGAACTGGATAATGGAACCATCCATGAAAGATTCGTCGAAGTCGAAGTCAAGAGCCTTTGCCTGAAGGTATTTGATCATTTCGGCTTCCATAGCTGCCGGTCCAGTGAACCACGGCTGCATCATTTCTTTCTGTTCGTCTGAGTAAGTCGGATTGTCAGACGGATTTTTCCACGGGAAGAGGTTCTTTTTGATTGAGTAAGGAACCATCTTTGTTTCCCATTTCGAATTTCCGATGAGGGAGTTGAAATCGAATCTGTCGTAATTTCTGGTTTTAAGTTCTTTTTCAAGGTTGAACTGTTCAAGTCTTTCTTCAAAAGTCTCCGGTTTTGCAGGCTGAACCATCGTCATAAGGTTAGACGGGCTGTAAAGTTTAGCGTTGGTTGCAACGAGATTCTTTTTGGTCGAAGCTTTTGCATCATTGTCCCAGATAACTTCCGGAGTGTGTGCATAGTCAGGATTGATGAGCTCTTTCCAGTCCCAAGCTGCCGGATCGTCTTCGGAAATAAGGACTCTTGCAAGTTCGATCGCGCGGGTGTTGCACCATGCAAGAACTGATCCTGCGATGTTCGAACCGCCGCCCAGGCTCATACCGGTCTCGGGGTTGACGTTCCACTGAGAAACACCGAGAATACCGTATTCTGTCGGTTTGTCGACCCAGTTGATAAGAGCAGCATAGGGGTTACCGTTGTCATATTTGTGACGGAGAACCGGTTTGCCGCCTTCAACTTCACATGTTCTCTCTTCGTTAAGAACACATGCAGCTTTTGCGGGAACGTATGTAGCCGCTTTGCCGTTTTCGTCTTTTGTCGGGCAATCTTCATCTTCAGCAAAAACTTTGCAGTCCCAGCGGTCGCCTCTCCATTCAGCGAAACCTGCATTGACATAAAGTTCTGTAGCTTCATCTTTGTTTGTGTAGCAGGATGTGAAGTACATAACCTTTTCTTCGTCGTACTGGTCAGCTTCTTCCTGTTTTACACAGATTTTTGCAGCGTTTTCGCGGCTTGTCGAGGAAAGGTTATAGTAGTTTTCAAAGCCGTAAAGCGATTTTCCGTCTCTGGCCGGAACATAGGATTCGACCGGGTTCTCAACCAGGACTACGATATCGTTGTTGTAGTTTGCGTCAACTTCGATGAAGTCGCCGTCCCATTTCTGGATCCATGCCTGATTGTCGGGAACGAAGCATTTTGCTTCCCAGTCAGGATATTCTTTGTCTACATTTTTTGTGTACCATTCAAGATCTCTAACCTTTACGGTCTGGCCGTCAGCGGTTTCGACATCTTTGAAGAAGTCGTTTTTATAGTTTTCAAAATACCATGCGTCGAATTCACGGGTATCGCTTCCCGGATTCATAGCCGCATATCTTGCAGCAAGCATAGCGTAGTTGTAGTCTTTCGTGATCGCGCAGTTTGCCGGAAGCATACGACGGGGAGTCTTCGGAGACGAGGTGAAGACGATCTTCTGCTGATATTTGATCTTTTTCAGGCAGGTATTGTAGTCTTCGCCTTCTTCACATTTGAAGTTCCACTCTTTCTTTTCGTTTGCCCAAGCCATATTCCAGTAGTTTGCAAGGGTGTGATAGTTGTCTTCACGGTAGCCGTGGTAGTTGTCATAGCCTCTGAAATTGTTGGTGAAGAAGCCGTATTCACGGAACATTTCATCCGGATATTCAAGAGGTCTGAAACCGTTGTCCTTTGCACCGGGAGTCCATTTGAAGGTCTTGGTTGCAAGGTCATAGTCTCTCTTTCCGACAACGTCTCTGTTGATCTTCGAGAATACGAAACGGTATGTTACAGCAGCAGGTTCGTTGCCATGGAATTCTTCAATATCTTCCCAGCTTTGGATTCCATCAAACGGTCCCCAGTAGTTGATCGGTTCAAAGTATTCGGTCGAGAAGAACTGGAACCATTCAACTTCCTTGTTGTATCTTTCTGCATCGTCTGCGATCGCAGTGTAGTCGCGATACTTCTTCGGAACGATGAATGTGCCGTCGTGAGCATAGAATTCCCAGTCTGTAGCAGTCGTGAGACCTGCTTTGTAGAAAGGAGCACCCCATTCTCTTGTGAGATTGAGATATTGAAGTTCGTAGTTCGTTACACCGCTCATCGAGTTGGTTGCAAGCGAGAAGTAACGTCTTTCGTTCCACGGTCTGTCGGTGTTAGCGACGAGAACAGGAAGTGCTTCGCCTGTCGTCGGGTTCTCACTCGGAACTATGTCGTAGTGAGCTGCGATAGGATAAGCAACAATCGGGGTTTCGTTGACGTCAACGATTTCGTTGGTGTCAACAGCGGTGAGTTTGTCCCATACGTTGTAAGCGATGAGCCAATTCTCTGTGATTTTCCATTTAACAACTTTACCGCCGCTCGATTCGCCTATGAACGCATAGTCTGCGGTGTAGGGCAGATCGACGATGGTCTGACGGAAAAAGAACTCGCCTTCGAACAACCTTTTGTCGAGAGCAAGCTCGTCTGTTTTGTCAACTGCGCTTCTTTCTGTTGTGCATGATACCGCCATCATCACAGCAATGAGAGCAATAAGCAGCGACAATGCTTTTCTGGTCAAATTCATAATACAACCTCCTTAGTTAAAAACTGTATGAATAGCCAATGTTAGCAAAAACTGTCGTATATTTAGCCTTGAACGGGTAGTTCGTAGCGCCGTTCTTTACTTCAGGATCACCCGGAAGTTCCGAGAATCCTTCATAGTTTCCGTTGTCAAATTCAGGTGCGTTGGTCGCGACTCCGAGAGCAAATACAAAACCTTTGATAGTGTAGGAGGCTCTCGCGCTGAAGGAGAAAGTGTAATACCAGCTTGAATCGTCGATCGTTCCGCCTTTATCCATGTTGTCGTAATAATATTTTCCAGTGTCAAGTTTGAAATCCGAACCGAAACTGTATCCGCCGCTGAGCTGGAATCCGAAGCCTTTGTAGCCGATACCGAGCCCGAGAGTGAGGCCGATGTCGTGGTTCTGGAGATATCCCAACGGCTCGTTGGAGTATTTTTCCCATGCAGCGTCGTATTCAGCGAATGTTTTTGCATAGGAGAATCCGAACGAAAGGCCGAGCGTGACCTCTTTCGGAAGCTGGAAGTTTTTCCCGATTCCGAGATTGACGCCGAGGATCGTCCTTACATCGTAGACATCCCACAATTCTTTCGAGGTGAACGGAAGCGATACGCCGATCCCGATCGAACCGCCGACTCCGCCGGCGATCGCGAAACCTTTCGAAAGGCCGATGTTGAGCGGTGTGCCGTCGAATTTGGAAGCGGAAAGATCTTCCGTCGATTCAGAACCGTCTTCGTTCGAATAAGCGACGCTCATGCCGTAACGATAGGACTCACGCAGACCGACATCCGCCGAAATGGCGAATTCAAGCGGAAGATTGTAGGCCGCGAAAATGTTAAGAGTGTAGCCGAAGCTTTTTCTTTCTTTCGCGAAACCATGAGAGAAACCATTGTTGATGCCGACCGTAAGAGAGGTCTTTTTTTCATCCTTTTTCTCTTTTTCGGCTTTTGCAAGTTCCTCGGATTCAGATTTGTCGTCGGCCTGAGCCGCGAGTTCCGCTTCAAGGTCGGACTGACCGTCGTCAGCCGGAGTTTCTTCCTTGGCCGGAGCCTCTTCTTTCGGCTGAGCAGCCTCTTCAGCCGGAGCCTCTTCCTTTGGCTGAGCTGCCTCTTCAGCCGGAGCTTCTTCTTTCGGCTGGGCTGCTTCTTCAGCCGGCGCTGCTTCTGCCGGTTGCTCGGCTGCTGCCGGATCGTTTTGCGGCGCTGCTTCTGCCGGGGCTTCCTGGGCAGGCGCGGCAGCATTGTCAGCCGCAGCCTCCTGCGCTGAAACCGGCAATGCGCAAATCAACAGCAGAGCAAGAAAGTAAAACTTAAAAACTTTCAATGTCTCCTCCTTTAATATGAGCAAGTTTCCATTGTCCACAAAAAAACGCACTAAAATAGTTAAAACACAAACCAATGTCAAATGAAAAAGAACAAATTTGCGCGCTACAAACGAAGCAAAAAGGTAACCACACTTTTTTCAATAATCATATCAACTATTTATGCGAAAATGTTTTTCACTCTCTGGCTATTTCTTCGACAAGGTTCGTTCTGTAGATTTTTATCATTGCCGCGGTCGAAAGGAAAATTCCGGCTGCCAGTGTCAGGATGATTCCGCGGATTTCCACTTCTGTGAAGAAAAAAGGCTCGAGGTTTATCCCGAGTTCGAAGTCGATCGCCGGTTTGCAGAAGGCGAGAAGCGCGTGCCCGCCTAGAGTTCCTATGACAATCCCGGCTATCGAGATAATGAACAGCTCGAGAAAAATCATCAATGAAATCGGGAATCTTCCTATCCCAAGAGTTCGCATGAGCGCCATTTCCCGCTTCCTTTCGTTTATCGAAGTCAGTATCGTCACAAAAACCAGAATCATTACCAGAAAAAGTGTTCCGTAGCTGAAAAATCCCGCCGCTTTTTCCGCCTTGTTCATGTAGGTCAGAAGTTTTCTCACCGTTCTTCCGGTGTCAGTCGCGCTGGTAAAGCCGTTTTCCGAATATTCGCGCTCAAGTGCCGCTGTAAAAACAGGGTTTTTCGTTTTTACAAGCACAGCCGTGATCTTTCCGTAAGCAGATTCTTCGCCGTGTTCGTGATGGTGTTCGTGTTCTTCGTGTTCAGCTTCGTGATGTTCGTGGTCATGTTCTTCATCTTCAGCTTCGTGATGTTCGTGGTCATGTTCCTCATCTTCAGCATCTTCATGATGATGTTGGTGATGTCCGTGTCTGTGGATCTCCCAAACCGATTTCAGGCTTGTGAAAATCGCGAAGTCTTCAGGCCCGTTCAGCGGTTTCAGAATGGCACAGACCTTATATTTGAAGTCGTGGACATGCGCATCCTCGTCACCCACCGTTCCGTGGCTTCCGAAAAAAGTGTCCCAAACCGACATATCGTAACGCATTGCAGCTTTTGCTCCGATAACTGCGCAGTCGGAGTTCTTTCCGCCGAAAATGTCTTTTGCATCGATCATCGGGTCGATATCCCAGAATCCTTTTGAAATCTCGTTTATGTAGGCACTTTCGACGCCTGTTATCGGCACTCCTTGATAGCTGTCGGAGCGGGCGATCGGAAAAACTGCCGAGACTCTTTCGTCACTAGCAAGTTTTTCGGCAAATTCATAGTCAAGCGTGCCCGCCGGTTTGTCGGTATTGAAAAGTGTCGACATCACGAGTGTCGTGTCGCTTGCTCCCGCCGGCCCGACTACAAGCGGAAACGAAAGCGACGAGTTCACCGCAGTCGCCGCAAGCCCGAAAGAGACGCAGCCTATCGCGGCAAGGAATGCAAAAGCGGCCGAAATCGCGAAAATGCTTGTGAAAACCGAGAATTTACGGTGACTTATGCTGTGAAAAACCGCTTTTAGAATGAAAACATACTTCATGACAGCGCCCCCGTTTCCAGATTGAAATCAATGTCGTGGCGGATGTCGTCAAAAATCGGGTCGTGCGAAGTCAGAACGAGAGTCGTTCCGTTTTTATTGAGTTCGAGAAGGGTGTTTTTGACAAGTTCCGACGAGTTTTTGTCAAGGCTGGCAGTCGGTTCGTCCGCAAGAATTATTTTCGGGTCGGCAAAAAGGACTCTTGCGATCGCGACGCGCTGTTTCTGACCTACGGAAAGATGATACGGTTTTTGTGCGGCGAAACTTTCCATTCCTACTTTTTGTAATGAAATCAACGCTTTTTCTTTGAAATCCTGTGGCAGTCTTCCGGCAAACGCAAGCGGTGCGTAGACATTTTCAATGACCGAAAAAGGGGAGAGCAGATTGAAAGTCTGGAAAATGTATCCGATGTTTTCGGCGCGGAAACGGTCTTTTTCACCCTCTTTCAGACGAGTGACATCAGTTCCTCCGAAGAAAACCGAACCGGAATCGGGCTTTGTCAGAGCCGACAGAACATTCATGAAAGTAGTTTTGCCGCTTCCGCTTGCCCCTGAAAGACGCAGGACCGCTCCGGCAGGGAGGTTGAAAGTGACATTTTCAAAAATTATTGCTTTTTTCCCGTTTGGATCAAAGAACGATTTTGTCAGATTTTTGACTGAAACGGTGTCGGATCCTGCCATTTTAATTCAGAATTTCTATGTCTTTTACAAGTATGCTGTTGAGAAAAGTCTGCCCGTTTATTGTTTCGGGGCCGAAGAAAAAACGCCCAGTCACTTTGACGAGAAGGACCTGTTTGAAAAGTTTTTCCCGGTCAAACTCGAACGGTTTTTCGCCGGCATCCTTGTAGGTGTATACGATGTCGCCGAGTGTCGGAGGGTTGCAGAAAACGCAGCCTTTGAGGACGATCGCCGGATTCGAAAGCCAGAAAGAGGAGAACTTTCCGTTTTCCGGAATTTTGTCGAACGGCATAACTGCACCGACCATCACGACGATCGAGCCGTTCATCGCGTCAAGAACTTCTTCAGGCAGTTTTTCCTTTAATCTAAAGTAGGTATAGACCTTTTTTAGGCTTTTGAACTCGACCGGCCGCGGCGGCATGTCATAATCGGGCTCGTTGATTTTGTATTTTCCGTGCGTCATTTCGTTGCGGTTGAGTTTGTCGGAATGGTGCAGAACCGAGCCTCTGCCGTGCTCGCGGAAGCTGTCGGCAACCGATGCGTTGGCCTCTTTCATTTTTTCATCAGGCGTTTTTTCTGGCTCTTCCGGAGCTTTTTCCTGGATCTGATTTTTTGGTTTAAGCTGCGGCGGCAGAGTCGTTCTTGCTTTGGAAACCTGTTTTTCTGCAGGCTCGTCTTTTGAACAAGAAATCATGCAAGTCGTTAAAAATACAAAGGAAAAAAGTATTGTGAAAAAATTTTTCATCTTTGACCGTCCGGTTTTTTCAACATTTCGTTTATCGCGTTTGCCGCGGTTTTGCCGTTCGCCATCGCAAGAATGACAGTCGATGCACCGCTTACTGCATCACCGCCGGCATAAACGCGCGGAATGTTTGTGGCACAGGTTGCCGGATTGACGACGATGCACCCTTTTTTATTGAGTTCAAGTTCTTTGCAGTTGCTCGTCAGAGTCGGGTTGGGGCTTGTTCCTGTCGCGAAAATGACTACTTCGCTATCTATTTCGACAGTTTCGTCTGTTTCAAAAATTCTGCTTCTGCCGCCTTCCGGGTCGTTTTCCGCCCGCATTTTCTTGAAAATCGTCGATTTGGCGCGTCCGTTGTCGCCTTCGACGATCTCGACCGGCGAAATCAGGAACATCGTTTCGATCCCTTCTTCCCTGGCATGGACAAGCTCCTCACGGCGCACCGGCATGTCGGCCTCGAGCCTGCGGTAAGCCACGATGACGCGTTCGCTTCCAAGACGCAAAGCAGTTCTCGCCGCATCCATCGCGACATTTCCGCCGCCGACGACGATCGTCGTTTTACCGACCGAGATCGGAGTTTTGCTCCACAGTTTTCCTGCATGCATCAGATTTGCGCGGGTCAGGTATTCGTTTGCCGAGTAGACTCCGGGAAGATCTTCGCCGGGTATCTCCGGGAAAAACGGCACGCCTGCACCTGTTCCTATGTATAATGCATCAAATTCATCGAGGATTTTGTCGACAGAAATCGTTTTGCCGATGATCGTGTTCATTCTGAATTCGACACCGTACTGCTTCAAAATCTTGATCTCCTCGGCTACTATTTTGCGCGGCAGCCTGAACGCCGGAATTCCGTAGGCAAGAACGCCGCCCGGTTCGTGCAGAGCCTCGAAGACTGTCACTTTATGGCCGTACAGAGCCGACTGGTATGCACAGGAAAGCCCGCCGGGACCGCTTCCGGCGATCGCGATTTTTTTCCCGCTTGAAGAATCGATTTCCGGCCGAGGCAGTTCGTTCGAGAAGTTGTCGGCGAGAAACCGCTCGATATTTCCGATAGATACAGGCGAATTGACTTTCCCCATCGTGCAGTTTTTCTGACACTGGCTTTCCTGAGGACAGACTCTTCCGCAGACCGCCGGAAGTGAATTGTCATGACGAATGACCTGCAGTGCCTCGACGAAACGCCTTTCTGCAGTGAGCGCCATGACCTTCGGAATGTCAATGTTTACCGGGCAGTCCTTGACACACGGCGGATTTTTGCAGTTCAGGCACCGCCATGCCTCGAGAATTGCCGAATCCTCGCCGTAACCGACCGGGACCTCGTCGAAAGTATGCTTTCTGAAGCCCGGATCGAGCGTCGGCATTATCTGAGCCGGAATTTTGATTTTGTCTGCCGGTTTCATGTTTTTCTCCTAAAAAACAGCAACGGGAACGCTATTTAGCATTTTTGCGGGATATTTGAAAGTTTTTTCCAATAAAACATATGGAAACGGGTGACCGAAACGGCAAGATTCCATAAGCCTTGCCGAAGGGAATGGCCCAGCGTGGTGTTCCGTCTTCGACATATCAAAAAGGGAATGTGATGGAAATCAAGATATTTACTCAATTTTTGAAAAGATTTGATTATCCAATCCGTAATTGTCTTCAAATTATATTATAATCTCCCAAAATCCGCTTTTGTCCGGTCCGACACGGCGGAGATATTTGCCTCGCATTGCTTCAATATTGCGATAAACCGATGTTTCGCTGAGTCCTGTTTCTTTCGCTATATCCGATCTGGAAATGTAAGGAACGTCTGTGATTAAACGCAGTATCTTGATTTTATTTTCACTCAGTTTTGCGCCATTCAACTTGGCTTTTTCTATGATGTCGTCTATTAATCTCTGACGTTTTTCTGGTAACTTTTCTGGTAACCCTTGCGGTTTTGGATTTCCTTGATGGTTTGTGGTTTCAGCGCACTCATTTCCGTCTCCTTTGAAATAGGTGTCAAACTTATGCCTAAGGCTTTCTTTGTCTTTGCCAGTCAAAACCAATATTTTTTTAGCGATAGTTTTTGTTAAGTCAACAAAATCTAATTTTGAAAAATTTGTTTGTGGATTTGTAGAACCGTTTAAACGGCTCATTGATGCTGGAGATAGCAGCCGTTCCCTGAGCCTCGGTTTCTGAGCTAGTCGAAGGAGTCAAAGCAACTGCGCCATAACCCAGTTTGTCTTCAGAGGGGAGTTCTATTCAATATCCTGCTTTTCCAACAATATCGTCGGAATCTTGAATAAATAATAATTTCCTCAGGGCGGCCGGAAACGGCTGCCAGAAATTTCAAATCAAATCTCCGCAGCCACAAACAGCAGCATATAGATTAGTTTCAGCAGCAAGCCGCCCGCGTTCCGACAGAAAAGTCCCTAGCCTGAATTTTCTCCCTTCGCCACACTGGAGAAGGGTTGGGGATGAGGTCAAAAAAAAGAGGGCCCGAAGGCCCCCTTCTAGAAAAAGATTCCCAAGTCCCTCGCCACACTGGAGAGGGATTTAGGGTGAGGTCTGCTACGAAGCCATCATGATTCCGCCGACGAGAGCGAAAAGTGCGAACGACTCAACGATACCGGGAGCCGCGAAGCTCATACCGAAAACAGACGGTTTCTTGGAAACTGCGAGAATTGCGCTGGAGCAAGCTTTGCCCTGGAAAATTGCGCTGACCATGAATGCGAGACCGCAAGCAAGACCGATTCCGAAGATCGCGAAATCGTTTTCTGCTTTGAGTGCGCCCTGAAGGATGATCATGAGTGCAAATCCGTAAATCGACTGAGACGCAGGCATTGCGGAAAGTGCTACGAATTTTGCGTGGCCTTCTTCAACTTTCGCCATTGCGCCGTGAGAAGTCATACCTGCAAGACCGCAGCCGATCGAGCTTCCGATTGCCGCGAGACCGAGGCAAAGAGCGGGTCCGAAATTCTGGAAATTTTCAAAAATCATTTTTTTCTCCCTTGAAAAAGTTATTAATCGTTGCCTTTAGCATTTGTTGTCAAATTTTTGAACGGCACGAACTTTCTGCCGCTGCCGTCAAAACACCATCTGTACCATTCGAGGAAATTGAGCCTGAGCCCGTGGATCACGCCGCCCATGAGGCAGAGCGCGATGTTGAGCAGATGCCCGAAAATCGCGATGAGCGGGGCGAAAATATAACCTACGACACCAAGATCAAGGACTTGTCCTGCAAGGTTGTTGAAGGTCTGAGCCAGCAGCGCACCTGACAAACCGAGAGCGAAAAGTCTGATGTAACTCAGGATGTCGCTGAAGAACTGCACGCCGTTGTAAAGTCCGAAGAAGGAAGCGTAAACCATTTTGAACGGGTTGAAAGTCTTTGCCTGGATCGCGTAGAGAACAACAAGTATTCCCGCGAAAACTTCAAGCATTAGAAGTCCGTTCGCGCTTATCGCAGCAGGGTCAGCCGCATTGAAAACTGTGCTTCCGCCCTTGTCGAATGCATACCAGAAGAAGAAAGACCATATACCGCCTATCCACGCAAGGTTGATGAGCGGAGTGATGAAATCTTTCTCGTCCTTGGCCGCGCGGAGCCCTCTCAAAATGAGGGAAAGGCAGATGTGGACCATACCGATGAGGACCGAAAGCTGCATCATGAATTTCGTCGTGTCGGGATTTGTCTTATCGATTTTGATGAAATCCATGTTCTTGCAGAAAGTGATGAGCGGTGCCTCGAACGATTTCGGGAACCAGCCGAAGAATGCGCCCGTAAGTATGCCGTAAACCGCCGTGGCTCCCGTAAGAACGAGCGAAAGGTTGATGAAGCGTTTCATGGCTGCACCCGGATTTTTCAGCTTTATCTTGAGGAAAAGCATGAAAACGAAAAGGAGAAGTCCGTATCCGCCGTCGCCCACGATCATCGCGAAGAAAAGGGTGAACGAGAAGAATACCCATGAACTCGGATCCCAGTCGTTGTATGCCGGCGTGTCATAGATGTTGACAAGGTCGCGGCCCATTTCGTCGACTGCCTTTTTCGAGTCGATAAGTGTCGGGATTGTCTCGTCTTTTTCGGGCTCGATCTCGATTATTGCCGCACATTCGTTTTCAAAAGTCTTTTTCAGGTTGGCGAGTTCACCTTTCGGGCACCATGCCTGAAGAAGGAAAACTTTGTCGTCAAATTCGCTGACAGTTCCTTTTGCCGCACGGTTGAAGCTGATTTTGTCGAGTTCGGCAAGATAGTTGTCGTAAAGTTCGCCGCGTTTTGCAGCGAGGTCGAAAATTGCCGATTCTGTGCCGTTCTGCTCATCTTTGAGTTCTGTGATCGCCTTTTTGAGGCCGGTCATGTCTTCTTCGACTACGATTTCGGAGCACTTTCTCAGCTGAACCGGTTCTTTCGCGCAAGTGAGGAAAAATACGCTCGAACTATCGGCATAAATCTTGAAAACGGCGAGAACTTTTTCGAAATTGATCTCTTCCGCACTCTTTTTCGGGCATTCCCAGATCTGGATCTTTACATTGCCCTTATTTTCAATGAGGCGGATGTCGTCAAGCGAGAAATCGCCGAGCTTTTCGATAGTTGAAAGTTTGTTGCCGAGAAGCGTAAGTTCGTCCTTGATTTTTTTGCACGAAGCGTCAAGTTCGATGATTTTATTTGCCAGTTCGGAGCCGTGGAGATTGATTTCGCTGCGTCTGCTTTTCGCGTTTTCCATCGCGCCGTATTTGTCGGCAAGTTTGAGTGCCGAAAGTGCGGTGTCAGCGTCAGCAGTTGTGACGAAGCGGCCGTCTGTCCTGAACTCTTTGCCTTTGTACGGCATGACTTCGACAACGCCCGCCTTCTGCAGCGTTTTTATTATCTCATCTTTCTTTTTCTGCGGTCCGACCAGCAGAAGTTTCTGCATTTTACTGATCATTTACACTGCCTCCGCAAATTGTTCGTCTTTGCGTTTGAGCTTGTCTTTCGCGATTTTAGCGTTGCAGATTGCTGCGATTTCCTGGTCACCGAGGAAAATGGAGATCTTTTTGATGTTTTCCTTGCACTCAGGGATCTTCCTCTTTTCGAAAAGGTTGACCTTGATGCTCGTCTGGCGCAGTTCTTCCGAAAGAATGTCGAAACGCTCATGTACGATCTTCAGTTTTTCCCTTTCTGCTGCAAGGGCGCGGAGTTCCTCGAATGCTCTGTCAAGCCAGATCGGATTAGCGAAAAATGAGTATTCGAACGGCTTGAACTTTACATCCTTGAAGACTCTGACATCGACTCCGGCGATATTTTCGGTGTCGGTGACGACTTCGTCAACTGCAACGAGCTGATAGATGTCGAGAGTCATCTTCTGGCTCAGCACCGCCGCCCATTTCGCGACGAAATTTTTTCTTCTCTCGATCTCAGCCTCGACTGCCGCTGCCATGTTGCGGGAGTTCTCGACTTCCGCCTGAAGCTGCTGCTTTTTGAGCTGGAGCGTGGGAAGGTATTTGCTGAGCTGCGCCAGAAGGTTCTTCTGAGTTTTCAGC
>Ga0265299_10000145_pt1 | contig 96109 bp, 79 predicted proteins | sample AusTroGonzalo_MG_4_FD_193485 | JGI IMG/M metagenome (GOLD analysis project Ga0265299, IMG submission 193485) | Bovine rumen microbial communities from tropical cattle in Woodstock, Queensland, Australia - Gonzalo_02 | ecosystem: Host-associated > Mammals > Digestive system > Stomach > Rumen ... | reverse complement strand
GCTTACTACGATGTTCAGGATCGTCCTCTCATCGTTGGCGGCCGCTACGGTCTGGGTTCACACGATACCACTCCCGCTCAGATCATCAGCGTATTCAACAACCTGGCTATGCCCGAGCCCAAGAACCACTTCACCATCGGTATTGTTGATGATGTTACATTCACATCACTTCCTCCGGTTGAGGAGATCGCACTTGGCGGTGCCGGCATGTTCCAGGCTAAGTTCTATGGCCTTGGTGCCGACGGTACTGTAGGTGCCAACAAGAACTCAGTAAAGATCATCGGTGATAACACTGACAAGTATTGCCAGGCTTACTTCTCATATGACTCAAAGAAGTCAGGAGGTTTCACCTGCTCACATCTGCGCTTTGGTGACACCCCCATCCGTTCAACATATCTGGTAACCACACCTAACTTCGTTGCATGCCACGTTCAGGCTTACCTGCACATGTACGATGTTACACGCGGTCTGCAGAAGAACGGTCAGTTCCTGCTCAATACCATCTTTGAGGGCGACGAGCTGGAGAAGTTCATGCCTAACAAGGTAAAGCGTTACTTCGCTAAGAACAATATCACTGTTTATACCATCAACGCTACCAAGATAGCTCAGGAGATTGGTCTGGGTAACCGTACCAACACCATCCTCCAGTCTGCTTTCTTCCGCATCACAGAGGTTATACCTGTAGAACTCGCAGTTGAGAAGATGAAGGCTGCAGCCCTGAAGTCTTACGGAGCAAAGGGTCAGGATGTTGTAGACCTGAACTATGCCGCTATCGATCGTGGTGGTGAGTACAAGCAGTTCACAGTTAAGCCCGAGTGGGCTAACCTTCCCGATGATGAGGCTAAGGCCGATGATGCTCCTGCATTCGTTAAGGAGTTGGTTCGTCCCATCAACGCCCAGGCCGGTGACCTTCTGCCCGTCAGTGCATTTGCCAAGAACGGCACAGCCGACGGTTCATGGATGGTGGGCACCGCTGCTTACGAGAAGCGTGGTGTAGAGGCATTCGTGCCTGCTTGGAACAAAGACAACTGTATCCAGTGTAACCAGTGTGCATATATCTGTCCTCACGCTGCCATCCGTCCGTTCGTTCTGACCGATGACGAGCTCAAGGGCTTTGATAACCTTGATACCATTGAGATGAAGGCTCCCGCCGCAATGAAGGGTATGCACTTCGTCATGGAGACTTCTGTTCTTGACTGCCTTGGCTGCGGCAACTGCGCCGACATCTGCCCGGGTAACCCCAAGACCGGCAAGGCTCTTACAATGGTTCCGTTCAACCCCGATGCAGCCGATATGAAGAAGATGGCTGCCGATTGGGACAAACTGGTTAAGATTCCTTCAAAGCAGGATCTGGTTGATATCAAGAGCAATGTTAAGAACTCACAGTTCGCTCAGCCTCTGTTTGAGTTCTCAGGCGCTTGCTCAGGTTGCGGTGAGACTCCGTACGTCAAGTTGCTCTCACAGCTGTTCGGTGACCGTCAGATGATTGCCAACGCTACCGGTTGCTCATCAATCTATTCAGCTTCAATACCTTCAACTCCTTACACCAAGAACGAGAAGGGTCAGGGTCCTGTATTCAACAACTCACTGTTTGAGGACTTCTGCGAGTTCGGTTTGGGTATGGCTCTGGGTAACAAGAAGATGAAAGAACGTGTTGCCAAACTGCTCCAGGAGATGATAGATTCCGATAAGACCAGTGCCGAGTACAAGGAGCTGGCTCAGGAGTGGATTGCCAATAAGGAGGATGCCGACAAGACCAAGGAGATTGCTCCCAAGCTGCGTGCATGCATCGCTGAGAGCGCTGCCAAGGGTTGCCCCACCTGCAAAGAACTGCAGACTCTTGACCACTACCTGGTTAAGCGTTCACAGTGGATCATCGGTGGTGACGGTGCATCATACGATATAGGTTACGGTGGTCTTGATCACGTAATTGCCAGCGGTGAGGATGTAAATATCCTGGTACTTGATACCGAGGTTTACTCAAATACCGGCGGTCAGGCATCGAAGGCTACTCCTCTGGGTGCCATCGCACAGTTCGCCGCTCAGGGTAAGCGCATCCGCAAGAAGGATCTTGGTATGATCGCTACCACTTACGGTTATGTATACGTTGCTCAGATTGCAATGGGCGCCGATCACGCACAGTGTCTCAAGGCTATTCGCGAGGCTGAGGCTTGGCACGGTCCTTCAATCATCATCGCTTACGCTCCATGTATCAACCACGGTCTTAAGGCCAAGGGCGGTATGGGTAAGAGCCAGGCCGAGGAGAAGAAGGCTGTCGAGTGCGGTTACTGGCACTTGTGGCGTTACAATCCCGCTCTCATCGAGGAGGGTAAGAATCCGTTCTCACTCGACTCTAAGGAGCCTAACTGGGAGAACTTCCACGACTTCCTGATGGGTGAGGTACGTTACCTCTCAGTTAAGAAGGCATATCCCAACGAGGCCGAAGAGCTCTTTGCTGAGGCACAGCGTATGGCTAAGCTCCGTTATCAGAGCTACATCCGCAAGACTCAGGAGCAGTGGTCAGCTGAGTAACAATCGGCTGTAACAAAAAAGCACACAAAGGGGACTGTCCCCTTTGTGTGCTTTTTTGTTTTGATTGGGTCTTTATGAGATTGCGATGCTTTGGACGGCCTGAGCTTGCTTTTCGGCAGGCATCTTGGGTACGTTGATTGTCAGTACACCGTTCTCAACCTTTGCTGAGATTTTCTCGCGGTCTGCATCGTCGGGCAGGATATAGCTCTGATTGAACTCCTGATATGAGAACTCGCGACGTATGTAGTTGCGGTGCTTGTCCTCCTTGTTGTCCTCGTTCTTGCGGACCATTGAGATTGACATTACGCCATCGTTGTCAACCTGCAGGTTAAGTTCCTCTTTCTTGAGACCCGGAACAGCGAACTCAAGTTCGTAGTTCTTCTCGTTCTCGATGACGTTCAGTGCCGGTACGCTGGCTGCGGTGCGGGTAGTGAACCAATCATCATTCATAAAATCGTTGAACAGACTGGGTAACCAATTCTGGTTGTAGTTCTGATTTCTTCTTGCGAGTAACATAGTTGTAACCTCCTATACTTTAAATTAAACATATCTTTTTTAGTGCCTCCCTTGCGGGTTGGCTTCGCAGTATAGAAGACAAATGCAGTGCCAATAAAAAACGCATGACATTTTGTCATGCGTTCATGTTTTTAGTCTGACAAGCTGTCAAAGCTCGGCCAGCGGAGTGGACCAAATGTCACCGGAAAGGTGCTTGCGCTCATCGTCAATCTTGAGCAATGCCTTACGGATATCGCTGTCCAGAGCATGATCAAGATCACAATATCCATCGGAATTGATTGCTGACAGAACCTTTACAACCGTGATGTTGTGTGAATCGGTTGCAGGTACGTATGCGGGCTCGCGTTCATCGGACTGCATGACAACTTCCAGCAGACCCGATTCTATAAGTAGGTCGATTGACGCTATTACGTAACGGAGCGGAATATGTAATTCTTCACCAAGTTCCTTGCGTGTGAATGCCGGTTTGTGGAGATTGAACCGCTTGCATATGCATGCCATAACCATAAGGCAGTAGAAATCCTGATGACGGCGGCTTATCTTGTCGGGCTCCTTAAAGTAGTTGAAGTTGTCGTTGTTCTGGCTTACGTATGCCAGCTCACAACCAAACAGTATGATTGACCATGAGATATTGAGCCAGAAGAGGAACAGCGGCAGGGCGGCAAAACCTCCGTAGATGGCGTTGTAACTTGAGAGTGACAACTGGCCTTTAAAGTAGAGGTACTGCAAAACCTGGAACAGGCATCCTGCTATGAATCCCGGTATGAGGGCATATTTGAACTTTACCTTGGTGTTTGGCATGAACATGTAGAATCCCGTAAAAATAAAACCGGCAACCAAATAAGGCAGGGCAGCTATGAGGAACTGTACGAATCCTCCCAATAGCACATACCCTTCCATATCTTCGAGAATATCTTTGGTGAGCACGGAAAGACCGCTAAGGCAGATGATACCTATCGGGATAAGCAGTATGAGCGAGAAATAATCGGTTATCTTACGCCCCATACCGCGAGCCTGCTTGACATGCCAGATCAGGTTCAGGTTGGTTTCAATGCCATCGGCCAGTGAATAAACCGAGAAGAGCAGGAACAACAGGCCGATACCTACGAATGCGCCGCTTGAAACGTACTGCATGTAGCCGTCAATGAACTGCATCACGGTATTAAGTGACTCATTCTCGCCGATGATACCGTTTTCAAGCAGACTGGTTACGATATTCTCAAAGCCGAAACCGCGAGCTACGGCAAATATCAGAGCCAGGATAGGAACAATTGCAAAAAGAGTGGAGTAGGTGAGTGCTGCAGCCTTGGTCATTACCTTGTCATCAAGGAAAGTGCGGATGGCTATAACTACGACTTTTACTGTGTTGCCGATTGCGCGGCGCAGAGGTCCTTTCTGATAAAATTCAAATGACCAGATGTCCTTTGTAACGAAAACGGTGAGACGCTCTATAAGCGCCTTGAGCTTGCCTTCTTTCTTCTCAGCCATAAAGCATTACGATTAGTTAAGGGCAAAAATAGTCAATTATCTTGAAAAATGATACAAAAGGGGCCTGACCCCAATTGTATCATTTTTAGAGTTTATCTGCGAGGAAGCGGCCGGTGTAGGATTCGGGGCAGGCGGCAACCTGTTCGGGGGTGCCGCACACTACCAGATGACCGCCGCGCTCGCCGCCTTCGGGACCCAGGTCAATCACGTGATCGGCACATTTTATCACGTCCATGTTGTGCTCAATGATGATTACGGTGTGGCCGCGACGTATCAGCGCATCGAATGATTCCAGCAGTTTGCGTATATCATGGAAATGCAGACCTGTGGTGGGTTCATCAAAGATGAATATGGTGGGGGCTGTTTTTTCCAGACTAAGGAAATAAGCCAGCTTTACGCGTTGGCTCTCACCGCCGGACAAAGTTGATGATGATTGTCCCAGTTTGACGTAACCCAGACCAACCTGACGCAGCGGCTCCAGTTTCTTGACTATACGGCGTTCAGCGGGATCATTGGATGAGAAGAATTCGACTGCCTGGTTTACGGTCATCTCCAGTATATCCCAGATATTCTTGCCCTTATAAGTTACTTCGAGCACATCGTTCTTGAAACGGTGCCCGTGACAGCTCTCGCACACCATCTGCAGGTCTGACATGAACTGCATCGATACAGTCACAACGCCTTCGCCCTTACACTCCTCGCAGCGTCCGCCCTCTGAGTTGAATGAGAAATGTGTTGGCCTGTAACCCATCTGATGCGACAGCGGCTGATCGGCAAACAGCTTGCGTATCTCATCGTATGCTTTGACATAAGTGACCGGGTTGGAGCGGGTAGTCTTGCCTATCGGGTCCTGATCCACAAACTCTACGGCACTTACCATCCGGGTATCGCCTTCAATGCCCATGCATTCGCCGGGACGCTCACCCGATTCGCCGTAAATATTCTTAAGGTGGCGGTATAGCACGTCACGCACAAGCGTACTCTTGCCTGATCCGCTCACACCCGTAACAACCGTCATCACGTTGAGCGGGAACTTTACGTCAATGCCGTCCAGGTTGTTCTGGCGTGCACCTTTTACAAGTATGTAGTTGTTCCACGGACGGCGTGACGCAGGCACCGGAATGCACTCTTCGCCTGTAAGATATTTTACAGTCCAGCTGTTGGTTTTGCTCTCGAGTTGGTTGGTCGGTCCCTGATATATTATCTCACCGCCGTGACGTCCGGCCTCCGGACCTACGTCAATTATATAGTCCGATGCACGGATAATCTCCTCGTCATGCTCCACTACAACCACGGTGTTGCCAATCTCCTGCAACTGACGCAGCACCTTGATAAGTTTTGCAGTATCGCGGCTGTGAAGTCCTATGCTGGGCTCATCGAGAACATACAGCGAGCCCATCAGGCTGCTGCCCAGTGAAGTGACCAGATTGATTCGCTGGCTCTCGCCACCTGACAGTGTACTGCTGGCGCGGTTCAGGGTAAGATACTCCAGACCTACATCAAGCATAAACTGTATGCGGCTGTTTATCTCTATGAGCAGGCGTTTTGCAGCCTTTGCCTCATGCTCCGGAAGCTTAAGATTGTCAAAGAATTTCTTAAGCTCCGATATGGGCATCTCAACCAGCTCATTTATATTCTTTCCGCCCACCTTAACGTAGCTTGCCTCCTTGCGCAGGCGTGTTCCGTGGCAGTCGGGGCAGGTGGTCTTTCCGCGATATCTGGCCAGCATTACGCGGTACTGAATCTTGTACTGGCTCTTCTCCAACATACGGAAGAAGTTATCAATACAGGTCTCTTCCCAGCCGCGCTCGTCAATGCCGCGTCCGCTTCCGTGCCACAGGTAATCTTTTTGCTCCTGAGTTAGTTGATAATATGGCGTGAAAATTGGGAAATCATGCTCCTGGGCGTGCAGGATAAAGTCATCCTTCCACCCGGTCATAACATCGCCGCGCCAGCAAACCACAGCGCCGTCGTAAACGCTAAGTGCGCGGTTGGGAATGACCAATGACTCGTCGATTCCAATTATGCGACCGAATCCCTCGCAACGCGGGCATGCACCAACGGGCGAGTTGAATGAGAAAAGATTGTCGGTAGGCTCCTCAAACTTAATGCCATCGGCCTCAAAACGGTTGGTGAATTTGTGCAGAGTAGTCTCGGGCGTATCAAAGAAACGAAGGGCGCATTCGCCGCTACCCTCAAAGAACGCGGTCTCGACAGAATCGGTCAATCGGCTCAAGGTCTCCTTGCTGTCATCGGTTGTAAGGCGGTCAATAAGCAGCCAAATCTCCTTGGTGTGCTTGGAAAGATCTGCCAGTTTGCTGTTGTCGGCCAGAAGGTCCTCAATGCGAATCATCTCGCCCTTATGCTCAATGCGTGTGAAACCCTCCTTGAGCGATGTGCGCAGTTGCTCTTCCAGGTTACGTCCGCCGCGCATAGGCATGGGCGCAAGAACCGTAAAGCGTACGCCCTTGGGCTGCAAGAGCATGAAGTTTACCACATCCTCAACGCTGTGCTTGCGTACCTCCTTGCCGCTTATGGGTGAAATGGTATGTCCAACGCGGGCAAACAGCAACTTCAGATACTCATATATTTCGGTTTGAGTTCCTACTGTTGAGCGCGGGTTGCGGTTGCCTGAACGTTGACCAATGGCAATAGTGGGAGGAAGTCCTTCAATAAAGTCACATTCTGGTTTCTTCATGCGCCCCAGGAACTGGCGTGCATATGCCGATAACGATTCGACATAACGGCGCTGGCCCTCGGCATAAAGTGTGTCGAAGGCCAGTGATGACTTGCCGGATCCTGAAAGACCTGTAATAACGGTAAAGGTGTCGCGCGGAATATCCACGCTCACGTTCTTAAGGTTATTAACCTTTGCGCCCTTTATCCTTATCGAATTGTTCTCGCTCTCCACACTTTGCAATTTTGGACTTGCAAAGTTAATACATTTTAGAATGCGAGGAAGTTCAGACGGATGGCAAGCTGGGGATAGATGGGGAATTTCTCCATGTAGCCGATGGCGGTCTTAGCAGTATCGCCTAACTTCTCGGCGGCATCGGCCATGGGAACCTCCATGTCCTGAAGGTATAGTTTGGCTTTGCCATAGTATAGTGCGCCCAGCTCAAACTGCAGTCCGACTCTCTTGTTGGGAACGCAACGTCCCATTCCTAAACCCAGGTAATACTTGAACGGATTCATCTTGAGGTCACCCTGCATATAACCGCAGCCGTCCTTCTCTATGACGGGATATGACTTGTTTGCTATTTCAAGCGCTATTTCGTGATTATGGTCGGTTATATCCTTCTCATTCAATTCCTTCAATGCTGCCCAATCATTCTCGGTGGTGTTACCGTGTATGGTTATAAAGGGTTTGTTGCCGGTAGAGCAATAGAATCCGCCAGCCAGATAGAAACTGCTGGATTCAAAAGGATACCAGTTGAGCAGAAGCTTGATGTTTGACATGCCAAGTTGCATACCTGCATCTATGACGGCCTCGTCGCCGATTTTATGGTCAAAATGCTGACCGGGAATCATCTCAATTTGAGTCTGGGCATCTTTAAGATCCTTAGTGTCAATGCTGAATTGTGTGCTGAAAAGATCTCCAGACGGAACAAAATTGTAACCTGCTTTCACAACCAGACCTTTGTAGACCGGCATTGCAACATCAATACCAAATCCGTGAAGTCCAGCCTCGACACCTACTCCAAGGTGACTGAAAGCTTCCATGTTGTCCTGTGCCGAAACGCCCAAAGTAAAGAGGGCAACCAAAGATGTGATAAATAGCCTTTTCATATTCTCATTGTTTAATTGATAATTTCAGAAAGTAAATATCTCGGGGTCAGCCGTAAATGATGAGATCGTAGCTGTGGCATTGCGCATATAGAATACGATGGTATTGTCATCGTTCTCATTGTACATGGAGCGCAGGGTCTCATTCTTGTCCAGCATATCCTTCTTGGCTTCCACACGGTCATCGGGAATAAGTTCACATACTATGCGTATCCACTTGCCGTCCTTGAATGCGCAGATCTCAGCCTTGGGATTGGCCTCCAACTGCTTGTAAACGTTCTTGACCTTGCCGGTCTGGATGTAAAGCTTGCCCTCAAAAATCTCGGCTGTACCAAAGGGGCGTACATGTGGCTGATCACCATCGACAGTAGCCAGATAATATGTTCCTGCATCCTTGAGGAACTGCTGAGCGCGCAGGGCGTTCTCGGGGTTAGGTGTAGTCTTTGTAATCATTGTTCCGTTACTTTCAGTAGTTTGTTTCTGTGTATTGTTACCGCATGACATAACTATCAGTGCAGCCAAAGCAATCAAGAGAAATCTTTTCATATTGTTTGTTGTTTGGTGACAAAGTTAAGATAAATCCTGATTAAAAGATCAAATGTTATATGTTGATAAATAGAGATTATAAGTAAAGGTGATAAGGCCGAAAAAATGTACCTTTGCACATCCAAATTCGTTATACTGAAATGATTATTTTCTTCAAGAACCCTACGGGCACGATTGTTGCCACTGAGACTGTTTCAAAACTGCAGGCAGAGGACGTTAAGAAACTGAGCTGGCTTTATGGTGAGGCCACCGCTCTGGATCAGGAATCACTGGAAGGTTACTTTGTGGGACCGCGCCGTGAGATGATCACTCCTTGGAGTACAAACGCCGTTGAGATTACCCAGAACATGGGCCTTAAGGGCATAAGCCGTATTGAGGAGTATTTTCCTGTAGCTAATGCCGATGCAGACTATGACCCCATGTTGCAACGCCTATACAAGGGTCTTGACCAGAAGATATTCACTGTCGATATCAAACCGCAGCCCATTCTGTTTATCGATGACCTTGAGTCATACAACGAGCAGGAGGGTCTGGCGCTGTCAAAGGAGGAGATTGAGTACCTGCACAAGGTAGAGGGTGAACTTGGCCGCAAGCTGACCGACAGCGAGGTGTTCGGATTCGCACAGATCAACTCGGAGCACTGCCGTCACAAGATATTCGGCGGAAAGTTCATCATTGACGGCAAGGAGATGGAGTCTTCACTCTTTAGTTTGATCAAGAAGACCACACAGGAGAACCCCAACCGCATCCTTTCGGCCTACAAGGACAACGTGGCATTTGCACAGGGCCCGGTTGTAGAGCAGTTCGCTCCCGCCGACCATTCAACATCTGATTGGTTCATCATCAAGAATATCGAGACCGTAATTTCACTTAAGGCCGAAACACATAACTTCCCCACCACAGTTGAGCCGTTCAACGGAGCATCAACAGGTACCGGCGGTGAGATCCGTGACCGTATGGGTGGCGGTACAGGTTCATGGCCTATCGCAGGAACTGCTGTCTACATGACATCATATCCCCGCAATGACGAGAAGCGCAATTGGGAGAAGAGCATGAAGGAGCGCAAGTGGCTCTATCAGACTCCTGAGCAGATTCTTATCAAGGCATCTAACGGTGCATCGGACTTTGGTAACAAATTCGGACAGCCGCTTATCTGCGGTTCACTGCTTACATTCGAGCATCAGGAGAACGGTGAGCAGTACGGTTATGACAAGGTTATCATGCTGGCCGGCGGCGTAGGCTACGGCACAAAGCGTGACTGCATAAAGGGAACTCCCAAGAAGGGCAACAAGATCGTGGTGCTGGGTGGTGACAACTACCGCATCGGTCTGGGCGGCGGATCGGTTTCATCGGTTGAGACCGGACGTTACTCGTCAGGTATTGAGCTGAACGCCGTACAGCGTGCCAATGCCGAAATGCAGAAGCGTGCCTACAACGTAACCCGCGCACTTTGCGAGGAGGATACCAACCCCATCGTTTCAATCCACGACCACGGTTCAGCCGGTCACGTAAACTGCCTCTCGGAACTTGTTGAGGAGTGCGGCGGTCTGATTGAGATGGATAAGCTGCCGGTTGGTGACAAGACCCTGTCATCAAAGGAGATTATCGCCAACGAGTCACAGGAGCGTATGGGTCTGCTCATTGACGAGAAGCATATTGAGCACGTACGCAAGATTGCCGAGCGTGAGCGCGCCCCGATGTACGTAGTCGGTGAGACCACAGGCGATGCCCGCTTTGCTTTTGAGCAGAAGGACGGCGTTCGTCCGTTTGACCTGGCAGTTAGCCAGATGTTCGGTTCATCACCCAAGACCTATATGGTTGATGAGACCGTTGAGCGCAAGTATGAGAATGTTGAATATTCAGATGATAAGATAGAGGAGTACCTGGGTAACGTGCTGCAGTTGGAGGCTGTTGCATGTAAGGATTGGCTCACCAACAAGGTTGACCGCTCTGTAACAGGTAAGATTGCACGTCAGCAGTGCCAGGGTAAGCTGCAGTTGCCGCTCTCTGACTGCGGTGTGGTTGCTCTTGACTATCGCGGCAAGAAGGGTATCGCTACCGCCATCGGTCATGCTCCGCAGGCTGGTCTGGCTGATCCTGCTGCAGGTTCAGTACTGTCAGTTGCCGAGTCACTGACCAACATCGTGTTCGCTCCGCTTGCTCAGGGACTCAAGACCGTATCACTCTCTGCCAACTGGATGTGGCCCTGCCGCGCACAGAAGGGTGAGGATGCTCGTTTGTACAGCGGCGTAAAGGCCTTGTCAGACTTCTGCCTTGAATTAGGAATCAACGTTCCTACCGGTAAGGACTCACTCTCCATGACCCAGAAGTACCCCGATGGCAGCAAGGTCATCAGCCCGGGTACCGTAATCGTTTCATCGGGTGGTGAGGTATCGGACATCCGTAAGGTTGTATCACCTGTGCTTGCAGACCGCAAGGACAGCGTTTTGATTCATATCGACTTCAGTTTTGATGAGCAGCGTCTGGGCGGTTCGGCTCTGGCTCAGTCACTTGACCGCATAGGCAGTGACGTTCCCACAGTAAAGAACGCCGAGTATTTTGCCGATGCATTCAACGCCGTTCAGAAACTCATTGACAAGCGCCTGATTCTGGCCGGTCACGATATCTCTGCCGGCGGCCTGGTTGTAACACTGCTTGAGATGTGCTTTGCCAACACCAATGGCGGTCTGGAGGTAAGTCTTGACAAGCTGGTAGGCAAGGACCTTACAAGCATGCTGTTCGCTGAGAACCCGGGCGTTGTGCTGCAGGTTGAGAGCAAGAAACTGGATGCCGTAAGTTCATATCTTGATGAGGCAGGCGTGGGCTACGCCGTAATAGGTCGCCCGGCCGATGCACGCACACTCTATATCCGTCGCGGCAAGAAGGATATCACCATCGACATTGACAAGATGCGTGACCTCTGGTACAAGACCTCTTATCTGCTTGACCGCAAGCAGTCATTCAACGGCTGCGCCGACAAGCGTTACAAGAACTACAGCAAGGTTCCCATGGACATCAAGATTGCCTACAACTTTACAGGCAAGCTGAGTCAGTTCGGTCTGGATCCCGACCGTCGTACACCGAGCGGCATCAAGGCTGCAATCATCCGTGAGAAGGGTACCAACGGTGAGCGTGAGATGGCTTACACTCTGTGGCTGGCCGGATTTGATGTCAAGGACGTAACCATGACCGACCTGGTAAGCGGCCGCGAGACTCTGGATGACATCAACATGATTGTGTTCTGCGGCGGATTCTCCAACTCGGACGTTCTGGGTTCTGCCAAGGGTTGGGCCGGTGCATTCCTCTTCAACCCCAAGGCCAAGGAGACTCTGGATCGCTTCTACGCACGCAAGGACACCCTGTCACTGGGTATCTGCAACGGTTGCCAGCTGATGATCGAACTTGGACTTATCAATCCTGACTATGAGAAACAGGCACACATGCTGCACAATGATTCACATAAGTTTGAATCATCATATCTGGGCCTGACCATCCCCAAGAACGACAGCGTAATGTTCAAGACTCTGGGCGGCAGCCGTCTGGGTGTCTGGGTCGCTCACGGTGAGGGCAAGTTCTCATTGCCTTACGCAGAGGATAAGTACAATGTAATCGCTAAATATACATATGCCGATTATCCCGCCAATCCTAACGGATCTGATTACAATGTGGCAGGTATAGCAAGTGCCGATGGACGTCACGTCGCTATGATGCCGCATCCCGAGCGCGCCATATTCCCGTGGCAGTGCGGATACTATCCCGCCGAGCGCCTGGACGATGAGATCACCCCGTGGATTGAGGCATTCGTGAATGCCCGCAAGTGGGTTGAGGCTCAGAAATAAGTTATGCTGTTAACCCTGTTCATCACCTTCTTTAAAATCGGACTGTTCACCATCGGTGGTGGATATGCCATGATACCGCTCATTGAGCGTGAGGTGGTGGAGCGCAAGGGTTGGATCTCACGTGAAGACTTCCTGGACCTACTGGCTATTGCCCAGTCCGCCCCGGGAGTCTTTGCTGTAAACATCTCCATCTTTATAGGCTACAGGATGCGCAAGTCCATCGGCAGCATATTCTGTGCTTTGGGTACTGTGCTCCCGTCCATTATCATCATCCTGGCCATTGCCCTGTTCCTGGGTAATTACCGCGACAACCGGATAGTGGAGAACGTCTTTAAGGGCATCCGTCCCGCAGTTATAGCATTGATTCTTACGCCGACCATCCGTCTGGCATCCAAGGCCGGATTGAACAAGTGGACCTGGTGGGTTCCGGTGGTGACTGCGCTGCTTATCTGGTGGCTTGGGGTGTCGCCCGTTTGGATCATATTCGCAACCATCGTGGGTGCAATTCTGTATTACATCCTTAAACTGAGGAAGGCATGAGTGCAGTGGTGTTATATCTCAAACTCTTCTGGACCTTCTTCAAGATAGGCCTGTTCGGATTCGGCGGCGGATACGGGATGCTCTCGCTCATCCAGAATGAGGTGGTGGAGAACCATCAGTGGATCAGCAACTCCGAGTTTACGGATATCGTAGCCGTAAGTCAGATGACCCCGGGTCCGATAGGCATAAACTCGGCCACATACGTAGGTTTCAAGGCAATGGAGAACGCCGGGATGTCGCGAACAGAGGCTGTCTGCGGATCCCTGCTGGCATCGTTCTCCGTAATGTTACCGTCATTCATCCTCATGCTCCTGATAAGTGCCTTCTTTATGCACTACAAGGACCACAAGTCCGTACAAACCGTGCTTGCCTGGTTACGGCCGGTAGTAGTTGGTATGCTTGCAGCAGCAGTGCTCCTGCTCCTTAATGAGGAGAACCTGGGCGGATTCCAAAGGGATAACCTTCAGCTTTACGTGAGCATCGGCCTATTTGTTCTGGCATTTGTAGCCACCTACTTCTGGAAAGTGGGTCCCATTAAGATGATTCTTCTGGCCGGACTTTTTGGCGGGATCTTTTACTCGCTGATTCCAGGTTGAATAAACTTTCTGGTTAGGGAGAGTATTATGAATTAATTATCTCCTCGGCAATCTTCTCCGCCTGTTTCAGCACGGTTTCTGTTGCCAATTGTTGCATATCTGGTGGGTATCCGTAACGTCGAAGCAATCGTTTGACTGCCACTTTCATCTTGGCTCGTACATTCTCCTTAATGGTCCAGTCTATTGTAGAGTTCTTGCGTATGGTCTCTGTCAGGACCACGGCAAGTTCACGCAGTTTGTCCTTGCCCATAAGTTCTCTTGCGCTCTCATTGTCTGCAACAGCCGAATAGAATGCATATTCAAAAGTGGTCAGTCCCATTTTTGATGCATCCTCATCCTTCTCAACAATAGTCTTGCTGAGTTTAATCAGTTCATCTATAACCTCGGCAGCGGTTATTATCTTGTTGTGATAGCGTGTAATGGTGCCGTCAAGCATCTCCATCAGTGTCCGGCCTTCAACCACATTGAACTTGGCTCTTGCCTTGATTTCACCCTCAAGGAGTTTCTTAAGAACCTCAAGTGCAATGTTCTTATGCTCCATTCCTTTGAGTTCCAGAAGGAACTCTTCGGAGAGAATGGAGATATCTGGTTTCTTGATTCCGGCAGCATCAAACAGGTCAATTACTTTGTCTGATACAAGTGCCCTGTCAATAACCTGACGGATTGTGGTTTCAACATCTTCATCAGTCTTTCCCGTACCAGTCTGATCAAACTTGCAGAGTCTGGCTTTTACAGCTTGGAAGAATGCTACCTCATCCTTGACATCCATAGCCTCATCCTGAGGAATGGCTAATGCAAAAGCTTTGCCCAATGCCGTTACCTCATTAACAAAACGTTTCTTCCCATCCTCCAGGCCCAGGATAAAGTCTTCGGCTTTAAGTATGCATGACAACTTTCCTGCAGTGTCAGTTGTAAAATACTGCTTGTAGTCAAAACCGTAAAACATCTGTTCCACAACCTCAAGCTTCTCCTGCATAAGAGCTACCGCCTGTGACTGTTGTTGTGTGGGATCACCCTTACCTCCAGAGTCGGAGTAGAAAGATAGAGCTTTCTTCAAGTCTGATGCAATACCCAGATAATCTACCACCAGACCACCAGGCTTGTCTTTATAAACCCTGTTTACACGGGCTATGGCCTGCATCAGGTTGTGTCCCTGCATTGGCTTGTCTATGTATAGCGTATGCAGACAAGGTACATCGAATCCTGTCAGCCACATATCACGTACAATCACCATCTTAAGTTCATCATCAGGGTCTTTCATACGCTCTGCCAGTGCCCTGCGTTGCTCTTTAGTGGTATGGTGACGTGCAATGTTTGCGCCGTCTGAAGCCGATGATGTCATAACTACTTTGATTGCACCTTTATCCAGATCATCAGAATGCCATTCGGGGCGTAGCCTGATTATCTCATCATACAGCTCTGCTGCAATACGGCGGCTCATTGCCACAATCATGCCTTTACCTTCAAATACCTTCTGCCGTTCCTCAAAGTGAGTTACAATATCCTTTGCTATATTTCTGATGCGGTTAGGACTACCTATGAGTGCTTCCAGTTGCGTCCATTTGACTTTGGCTTTCTGCACATCGTTCATATCCTCTGTTTCAAGCTCCTTGTCAAGGTCCTGAACCAGCTGGCGGCCTTCATCGCTCAACTCCACCTTGGCCAGGCGGCTCTCGTAGAATATACGTACAGTAGCGCCATCCTCTACTGCCTGGGCTATGTCATATACATCAATGTAGTTGCCAAAAACTGCAGGCGTATTAATGTCGGTTGATTCTATGGGTGTGCCTGTAAAGCCAAGATATGTGGCATTGGGTAGGGCGTCACGCAGATATTTGGCGAATCCGTATTTGATTTCTGAGCCTATAACCTCATCGGCCTCATTGCGTATATCTACGGTCTTTGCCTTGAATCCGTATTGAGTACGGTGCGCCTCATCGGCAATCACAATTACGTTGCTCCTGTCAGTCAAACGGTCATAAACATTGCCATTGTCTGGCTGGAACTTCTGTATGGTTGTAAAAATAACTCCGCCCGATTGTACTTTCAGCAGACTCTTAAGATGCTCACGGTCCTGTGCCTGAACAGGAGTCTGGCGCAACAATTGTCGGGCGCCTGTAAACGTATCAAAAAGCTGGTCATCCAGATCATTGCGGTCTGTAATGACAACTATGGTAGGATTATTCAGGCATTGTACAATCTTGCCGGTGTAGAAAACCATAGTAAGAGACTTGCCACTACCTTGTGTGTGCCATACCACACCTGCGCGATGGTCACCCGGCTGTTGCTCCTGAACTGTCTTAAAACCGAAATTGGCAGGAGATTCGGCTATGCCTTTATTCATGCCCGATGCCCTCAATGTGGAATCAACAGCCTTGTTAACGGCATAGTACTGGTGATATGCGGCTATCTTTTTTACCGTCTTGACTGTGGTCAGACCTGTCTTGAGGTCTTCTTGTTTCTGTTTCTCAAATACAGTGAACGAGCGTATCAGGTCAAGCAGTGTGTCCTTGCCCAACATGCCATTTACAAGAACCTCCAATTCACTTACCAGATGTGATGCTATGCTCTCGCCATCAGAGCTTTTCCAAGCTGTATAACGGCTGAATCCTGCCGACAGTGAGCCTGCGCGTGCCTCCAACCCATCAGATATAACTATTAGGGCGTTATAGGTGAATAATGATGGAATCTGTTGTTTGTATGTCTCAATCTGACGATAGGCACTTTGAAGCGTGGCGTTCTCGTCGGTAGCATTCTTTAGTTCAAATATTACCAGAGGCAGACCGTTTACAAACAGAATAACATCCGGGCGGCGGTTGTGACCGTTTTCTATTATAGTGAATTGGTTGACAACAGTGAATTCGTTATTCCAGGGATCATTAAAGTCCACGAGCCAGACTCTTTCGCCTCTCTCCATTCCGTTCTTGGTAATGGTAACCGGAATGCCCTCAGTCAACATCCTGTGGAATGTCTCGTTGTTTACAAGCATATCGGTCGATTCCAGACGCATGGCTATCTTAACGGCCTCATCCTGCACCAGCCAAGGCAATGACGGATTAAGGCGCTTCACAGCGCTTTCCAGCTTGTCCCGTAACACCACCTCATCAAACCTGGAGCGCATAGGATACTCTCCGTCGGGTGCAATGTCCGGCCCATAGAGATAGTCATATTTCTTGGCCTTCAACAGGTCAATCAACATCTGCTCTATGTCTGATTCATGGAGCTTGGTCATAATTCAACACATAATAGTTTCGTTAATATCTACATCAAATCGTTGTAGCTTTAATGCAGAGTCTATTACAAAATCAAAACAGAATTGCGCATTTCTTAGGTTGCATATCCTCCTATCGTGCTCGTCGTTAATATATATGTGATATCTTTCGTCTCCTTCTTCATGTGGCCACATTTGAATCATTGGAGAAAGCAATTTAAATTTCATATAACGCATAAAGTCGATGCCCAAACCGATTATATTAAGTCTTTCTTCTAGTTGGGGAATTGATTCAGAAACGTTGTCAATGAATTTGTCAAAATCGCGTCCCAATCCTACTCTTAAATGAAAACTTGAAAGAAACGTAAAATCACTTTTTTCTTCAAAGATAGATTCATAATTGATAGTGTTTTCTGCATTGAAGCACCATATTAATTCCTTAAAGGCAATTTGCGAATACGAAATAGAGTCTTTAAAATTGTTTGATGAAATTAAAGATATAGCTTTATTTAAATAGTTTCTTACACTTTCATATTTAATCAATGAAACAAGTGATATATCGTTAAACCTAACATTGAAAAATACTGGAGTGTTTTGCTCAAAGAAATCCGCAACATTTGTTCTTGAAATTTCAATGTCCAATTTAGATGGTATAGTACCGTTATGCTTAAGACTAACTCTTTTATTGTTCAAATTAGTCATAGTAGCACTGCATTGTAATTCTGGTATTTTAGAAAAATAATCTCCAAAGTTTACATTGCGATCTATTCTTACTCCTCTAACTTCTGCACAAAGTTTCATGAACATTTCCACACTATCATGGAATGACAATATTGAAAAGCCATTCATTGGTTCAACGTCATATGATTGATTAACTCCATGAAGATAGAGTTGCTTTATTACGGCAAGTCGTTTCGTCGTCAGTTCATCCATAATAGTCCTTTTTGTTTTTTGTTATTCTTCAGTCACTCCAAAAATTCTTTTTATACTCTCAAATGACTCAATATTGTACTCTTTAAACTCTTGAGGAGAACTTGCGATGTACATTTTTATTTGATTTATTAATTGAGCTTTTATATCTACGTTAATGCTGTCAATAGAAATGATACCGTTTTGGGCATGCATTGTAATGAGACCTAAAGCTGTTGAAGAAATAATATATCCATAACTATATGATGCATTCATTCCAAACACTTCTGTTGTCGTGAATGGACGTTTCTTTTCCAAAGAATAAACGCAGGCTAATAAAGCTAAATTACCAGAAAATGAACCATATGTAATATAGCCTGATATTAATTGATCGGCATTTATTGAACCTGTGGGTATTTTCTCGGGGTTTTGTTCGTTCGTATTTGTCAAGGCGTTTTTCGTTTCATTGGATATTACTTTCAATTCATCCAATTTTAGTAAAATAGCATTGATATTTCCGGACAGGTTCCCGGAAATTGTAGAAAATTTGTCAACTGATGAAGAAATTTTATCTGATGCTCTATCAATTTTTTGATATTGTGCTTCCCCTTTATTGTTGGAAACGATCGCATATATTATGGCAACAACAGCTAGAAATAATGAAGATAGAGTTGACGCAAATGATATGTAACTAACTATATCTGCAGCGTTGTCATTATTTACACAAATATATGTTACGAGTTCCAATATAATGAAAACACATAATCCGGAGATATAATACATGTGTGTCTTAGGACGTTCATCTTCTTTCCTGTATTTAAGAAACAAGAATATAATAGCAATAATAGCCAATAAGACTACAAATAGTTTAAAAACGTCTGAATTCAAAAAACCTTCCATATTATTTTATCTTTATTTCGTTTGACATCAATTTTGGTAACAAACCATTGCGAGTTTGAATAAGGGTTTGGATTTGCTTTTGATTGCTATATATTTTGTCAAAAATAGTTTGTGTCTGTTCTTTGAATGAATCCATCGTTTTCCCGTCCGGAATTGGTATAATCATATCCTTAATCATTGCAGAATTTATAGATGTTACTATTGATGATGTCGTACCCAGCGTATCGTATTTATATGACTTCAAAAACAGATACAAATACTCTTTTGTGAATGGGGTTGATTTGGTGAATTTAAAATGCGCAATTGCCTCATTTGACAACATTTGCTCAGTTGTAATTCCTACACGGCCAACCGTCATCTTGAAACTCAAAACAACAGTATTCATCGGTATTATTGGAATACTAAATGTTGCAACGGCTTCTTTTGTAAGATATTCGGATGTATTAAACAAAAAAACCGAATCGTTTCCCATATCTTTAATAGACAGCCATTTTACATCATTCGGATTTGTAGAGAACCATTTTGATTCTTTTCTTGGTGGAGTTCTCCCAATTGCAATATCAACAACTTGTTTAAGCGGTTTTTCCTCCCACTCCTCCTTAGCCTCTTCCACAAACCATTGCCTGAAAAGCGTCTCCGCCATCTGCTCCAAGGTGGCGTTCTCGCGGTGCAGAAGGTCTATTTTGTCATCGAGTGAAGAGAGTATGGAGGCAATGCGACACTGGGTGTCTAACGTTGGCAATGTGATGACAACGTTATTCAATATGGTGGTGTTAATAGAAGGCATTGTAGCACCTACCGCTATTCTTCTAATTGTTTCTTTAAAATCTTCAAGACCAAAATAATAAGAAAGGTATTTTGCATCTACCTGTTGTGATGGTCTTACCCTTAAACAACGTCCGGAAAACAACCAGCCATCTTCTTGAGAACTTACATATGCACGCCTATCAACAGATCCGACTCTGCTGAAAACAATATCTCCTTCTGTCAATACATACTTTTTCAATCGTTCCTTATCATAGTCTCCCACTAAAGGTAGATTGTTGTGAATAATTCTGTTATCGCCCAAGTGCTCAACTGTGATAATAGGTGTGCCCTCATTTTGATAGTCACTCATATGAAGTTGACTGCCAAAAGGTCCAGTCTGAACATCGGCAATTTCTCCCAACTTATATTCTTTCCACTCGCTCATAACTCAAAGGAATATGCAAAAAGACATTTTCAAGAAAAGAGTTCTCTTTTTATATTACCTTAATTCTCTTTCAATATCCTCTATGCTGGGCAGAGTGCTCTTAAAGTCGGCGGGCATGACCTTCGATATTTCGAAGCCGGATATTCCCAATGGCTGGTTATAACCTTCCAACGAATATTGTGCAAATACGTTGTCTTTGTCCTTGCAAATCAGCAGTCCTATTGTGGCGTTGTCGGCAGGCTTCTTCAACAGATGGTTGACGCAAGAAACATACGCACTCAATTGGCCTAGATGTCCCGGCTCAAACGAAGTCACTTTGACCTCAACAACCACGTATGCCCGCAACTCAACATTGTAAAACAACAAGTCAATGAACTGTTCTGTGTCGCTTACCTGCAAACGGTATTCCTTGCCCATATAGGCAAACCCATTGCCCAACTCCAGCAAGAACTTTGTGATATTCTGTAACAAAGCCTCTTTTAACTCCTTCTCGTGATAAGGCTCGGTTAACCCCGCGAAATCAAAACAATATGGGTCTTTGGTCAACTGCTGCGCCAAGTCGCTGTCAACTGCCGGCAATGTTGTCTTGAAATTGGTTGTCGCTTTCCCTTGACGTTCATATAGATTTGTATCAAGAAAATTCAACAGAACGCCTCTGCTCCAGTTATTCTTTATTATGCTGTTGACAAAAAACAACGCCTTGTCCAAATCTCCACTACATTTGTCTATTATATATCTATGGTGTCCCCAAGGTATCATCTTTAATTGTTCCACAAGTTGTGGAACTTTTTGATCACATTGTTCCACAGGTTGTGGAACTTTTGAATAGAGCAGGAAAAACCTTTTGCAGTAATACAGATTAATCCTTGAAAGACCTTTTACTCCAGGCAATAACGCTTGTAAATCCTCGCTAATGGAATCTATTAAGTTATCACCATAATGATTTGTGGCTTGCCGTTCCACAATATCACGCCCCAACTCCCAGTAGAATTGAATCAACTCACTGTTCACTTTCACGGCCGCTTTAATCTGGCTTTGCCGGAAACGGAGGCTCAAGCCTTTAATCCATTCGGAGTAGTTATTGTCTATCTTAATCAGTTTGCTCATATTCCTATTCCATAATCAGTCAATCTTTATCTTATTCAGGTTTTCCAGGATTAACTTGTTGAGGCGTTCCTCTTCTTTCAGTTGCTGTTCGAATTCAGTTTTCAGGGCGGTGAAACGCTCGGCAAAGTTGAAGTCATCTTCCTCTTCGGGCAGACCCACATATCGGCCCGGAGTAAGCACATAGTCTAATTCTGCCACTTTGCTTAACTGGACTGAGGCACAGAAGCCTGCCACGTCCTGATAATCTGCTGATTCATCGCGCCAAAGGTGATAGGTGTGTGCTATCTCCCTGATGTCATCGTCAGACAGTTCTCGTGTGCGGCGGTTGATAAGATGGCCTTTGTTGCGTGCATCAATGAACAGGATCTCGCCTGCGCGTTTGGTTCGGTTTCGTGTTACAAACCACAGGCAGGCTGGTATCTGTGTGTTGAGGAATAACTTGGCTGGCAGATTCACGATGCAGGCAATGAGTCCTTTGTCTATAAGTGCTTTGCGGATTTCGCCCTCACCGCCAGTTTTGGAGGTAAGGGAGCCTTTAGCAAGTACAAAGCCTGCTTGTCCGGACGGTGCAAGATGGTAGATGAAATGCTGTATCCATGCAAAATTGGCATTGCCTGTGGGTGGTACACCGTATTGCCAGCGGGCATCACTGCGCAGTTGGTCTCCGCTCCAGTCGCTGTCGTTAAACGGTGGGTTGGCCATTACAAAGTCTGCCTTTACATCACGGTGTGCATCGTTCAGGAAGGAACCTTCTGTATTCCATTTTACTTGTGAGGCATCTATTCCACGTATTGCCAGATTCATCTTGCAAAGTCTCCAAGTGGTCTGGTTGCTCTCTTGGCCATAAACGGATATGTTTTCTATGCGTCCCTGATGCTCTTTTACAAATTTCTCACTCTGTACAAACATTCCGCCAGAGCCACAGCAGGGGTCAAGAACACGGCCTTTGTAAGGTTCCAGCATATTTACCAGAAGTTCCACAACGCTTCGTGGTGTGTAGAATTGTCCTCCTTTCTTGCCTTCGGCAAGCGCAAACTCGCCAAGGAAATACTCAAAGACGTGTCCTAAAAGATCCGCGCTGTTGGTGCTAGTATTCTTTAGAGTGGAGTTCCCGATAAGGTCAATAAGCTCTCCCAGACTGGTGGGGTCAAGGTTGGGGCGTGCAAATACCTTGGGCAGTACGCCTTTCAGTGATTTGTTTTCACGTTCTATGACATCCATTGCGTCATCTATATATTTGCCTATCTGCGGATTCTTGGCTTTTGAGACCAGATATGACCATCGGGCATTTGCTGGCACATAGAACACATTCTCTGCGGCATATTCTTCACGATCCTCTGGGTCGGCACCATCGGCTTGCTGGTTGACCAGTTCATTGTATAGCTGCTCAAATGATACGGATATGTAGCGCAGGAATATCAACCCCAATACTACATGCTTGTATTCGGCCGCATCTATGTTCTTGCGCAGTTTGTCGGCAGCTTGCCATAGTTGCTTTTCCAACGGTTCGTTTTTCTGTTCTGTTTTCTTTGCCATATTCTGGTGACGCTTTTTATCATTTTATAAAGTTACGGTTATTTTATTGTATTCCATATCTTAATACTCTTTTTTTGTATGTTATCTTTAAGATTACCATCCTTGTTATAATTTGCCTGAATCCTGTCTTAGAATGTGGTGGGGTAAAAGCGGCATATATCCGTTTTTCACCCCTGTATTTTGATTTTTACCCCTCAATATGGCTTTTAGTCACTCTGTGGCGGGGTGTATCCCTTTTATTTTCATTGGTCGGAATGGCTGTATATCTTTGCTGCGAATCACAATGAAAGATAGTGTATGAGTAATGTGTTCGCAATAGGGGATTCGGTCATGAAGGGGATAGTGGAGGACTGTTCCCTGGCGGCGGGATCCATCAGATATATGATAAGCAGTCTCAGTTTTGCTGAGATATGCCGCAGGAGACTGGGCGTTGAGATACGGAATATGGCCCGTTTTGGCGGGACCATTGACCAGGGGCTTGGCCTTGTGGAGAGACATAAGGATTTGGTATCGGATTCAAAATACTGTGTAATAGAATATGGTGGTAATGATTGTTCTTATCATTGGAGTGATATATCGGAGGACCCTGGGTCGGTCCACAAACCTTTGACTATGCTGGATGATTTCGGCAGTCAGTATTCACGTCTTATTGACAGCCTGAAGCAGAAGGGTACGCGACCTGTGCTGCTGTCGCTCCCGCTCATAGACAGCGAGCGTTATTTCCGCCACATCTCAAAGGGGCTCAACGCGCAGAACATACTGACGTGGCTTGGCGGTGACGTTGACTTTATAGGTCACTGGCACGATATGTACAACATGGCGGTGTGGGGGCTTGGGGCACGCAAGCAGGTGCCGGTCATTGACATCACATCGCCGTTCCTAAGGCGCAAGGACTACCGTGACTACCTGTGCAGCGACGGCATCCATCCCAATGAGGAGGGACACAGGCTTATAGCCGATGCCATTTGTGATTACGTGAATTCGCGGAAGGTACAGTCCCTATAGTGTTTAACGAACTCCAGTGTGTTAATCTGCTTAGGGTCAACTTTTCATAACAGGTCAGTAATGGTTCCCGATAGACAAATATTCGCTTTAATTTGTAATTTTGCACCCGAATTCAAGCAAACTGATGGCTATAGAGGATGCAATATTCAGACGCTCGGAACTGCTGCTGGGAGTAGATACGATTGAGCGTATCGGGCAGAAACGCGTCATTATTTTCGGCGTGGGTGGTGTAGGTTCATGGTGTGCCGAGAGCCTGATACGTAGCGGTATCCGCCATTTGACCATAGTTGATTCTGACCGTGTGTGCATAACCAACATCAACCGTCAGCTTATGGCTACCACAAAGACGGTGGGACAGGTCAAGGTTGAGGTGCTTAAGGAACGGCTGCTCAGTATCAACCCACAGGCAGAGATTACGGCATTACAGAAGATCTTTACCCAGGAGACGGCTGGTGAGTTTGACCTTGACAGTTTTGACTATATTATTGATGCTATAGATTCGCTAAAGGATAAGGCATTGCTCATATTGATGGCGACACGGACTAAGGCCAAGTTCTTATCATCAATGGGTGCTGCGCTAAAGCTGGATCCTACACGCATCAAAATCACGGAATTCTGGAAGGTTCAGGGAGATCCTTTGGCGCGCGCATTGAGAAAGAAATTCAAGCAGTTGGGCGAATATCCCAAACGTAAGTTTCAGTGTGTTTACAGTGATGAGCTACTTACAAACAAAGGTCATAACGCAACCTGCGGAACGGGGCAGTGTGTATGTCCAAAGGCCAAGATGGGGCCTGGTGATCCCTCGCTCCTGAATCATGAGTGGTGCTCGTCTAAAGCCCAGATCAACGGAACTGTGGCCCATATTACCGCCATATTCGGCTTCATGCTGGCCAGTCTGGTCATTCAGGATAACGTCGGCGAGCCTTAAAGGTAGAATGCTTTGATGAGGCGTTTGATATAAACTCCAAAGAACATTTTCTCCATAAGGCTGCATTTCTGGAATTCATATCTCAGTATCATATCAAGACAGGCAAACCTGCCGGCCTGACGGTCAAATTCACTGTGGTCATCCTGTCCGGTGTATGCTTTGGCAAAAGCATCCCAGAACAGACCAAGTTGCTGCTCTGTCATGTGGAAAATATCCTGAACCTGTTTCATGGGCGCATAAACATTGCAGATCTGGTATAGATGGCCGATGTCAAACATGGGGTCTCCGTATCCGAATCGGTCCAGATCTATCCAAACCGGCTTGTCGCCTGACAGGACCAGGTTTCCCATATTGAAGTCGCCGTGACTGCAGGTCTTTATGTCTTGTATGGTTTGGGCAAAATCTTTGAGTATTTGGCGGTTCCTGCGGCTTATGAACTGAACCTTGTCTAAAGCTCTTATGAGTTGTCCTTTGCGGCTTGGGAAGAAATCAGTATTGCATTGGGTGTTGAACAGTATCTTGCCGTTGCGGCACATCAGCTGCGCCATCTCTTCTATGCGTTGCGGCTCGTCGTGGCATATTCTTGAAAGTGATTTCTTGTCTTTTATTCGCTCCGATATGGTTGCGTACAGGTCTCCTACACGTACCATCTCGTGCATTTTGGGAGTAGGTAGCCCCAAACTTTCCACGGCCTTGGAAACATCGAATTCATGTTTTACAAATTCCAGTGTGTTGATCTGTTTCCTGTCAACTTTCAGAATTACGTCGGGCTGAGCCGGATTTTCATATGTGATTCCGTTGCCGCCTTGGCCTACCTGGGTCCAGGCGCTTAAATCAATGTCCTTATACTCACTCATAAGCTTTAATAGTCCTTATTGTGTCCTTATTCAAGATAACGCTCTCTCAGAGTAATGATGTCCTGATCGGTGAGGCCGATGGGGCCTTTCAGGTAGGCCTCGATTGAGCCGTAGTCCTTGTCAATGCTGTCTAAAGCCTTGATGAAGTTATCGGTATTGGCGCCCAGAAATGATTTGACGGTGGCAATCTCTTTTTCCTTACCTCCCATAAGACATACGTTCTGGCAGCATTGCCGCACATCTTCCTCATAAACGCGGTTTGTGGCATCAAAATCGGCCACGATGGTCTCCCTATCGGCTCCTAAAGCTGCCAGGATTAGGGCCGATGCAAACCCTGTGCGATCCTTGCCCTGTGTGCAGTGGTACAGGATGGCGCCCTTCTCTGTATTCAGAATGAGACGGAAGAACTCTGCGAACTGTTTCTGGCACTTAGGGTCATTAACCAGATTTGGGTACATCTGCTGCGCAATCCTCTGTGCCATTGAATTGAACGCGGCCAATACCATGAACTTCTTTACGTCAAACTGCTTGTGGCCGGTAAACAGGCGTTTTTCATCCTCTGTGGCCTGTTTTACAAGATTACCGCTGGCATCTATTACAAGGCAAATGTATTCCGCTCCCGGAACCATACGGTCATCCTTGCCTTTTTTCTCCTCGTCTTTCCTGAAATCAATGACCTTGGCTACAGGAAGAGAGGATAGATACTCCAGGTCCGCATCGGTGGCATCGGCCAGATGGGCTGCGCGGATAAGGAACCCGTCACGCAACTTGCGGCTATCCTGCATTATGTAGCCGCCCAGGTCACGGGCATTGAGTATGCCTTGAACCGGGATAAACTGCTGTTTGAGTTCTGAGGATGAAATGAACATGCTTGCTAAAGGCGTATTTATCGGCAAAAATAACTATATTCGTGCAGAAAAAAAGACTAACCCTATAAACTTAATATGAAAAGAAAACTTATTGCAATGGCGGTCATTGCATCCCTTGCCTTGGGTGCAACCGCAGCCAAACCCGTCAAGGCTCCTGCCGGCGGAAAGAAAATCAGTAACGAACTTATAGGTATCTTCTTTGAGGATATTAGCATGTCGGCCGATGGAGGTCTTTGCGCCGAGTTGATTCAGAACGGATCGTTCGAGTTCAGTCCGTCGGAGCGCGACGGCTGGGGTCCAGGCACTGCATGGCGTTCAATCCGCCCGGGTCACTCCCTGGGTTTCATTGAGCCTAAGCAGCAGGATCCCATACATCCCAACAACCCCAACTACATGCGCCTGAACATTGAGCGCGTAGGTATGTATTATGACTACAATGGCTGGACAGGTGTAGGTATCCAGAATGACGGTTATGACGGCATTCTGCTTAAGGGTGGTGAGAAATATGATTTCTCGGTTTTCCTGCGCAACCCTGACGGCAAGGACAAGGAGGTTCGTGCCGTGCTTATGGTTCCCGGCCGCGGATTCCGTGCACAACCCACTGTTATTGCCGATACCACTTTCGCGGTTTCAGGCAAGGACTGGAAGAAATATGAGTACACGCTGACTGCTGCACAGGATTGCCCCAACGCATCATTGCAGTTGCTTTCACTCACCACCGGTGTGATGGATATAGATATGGTTTCTCTCTATCCGCAGGACACTTACAAGGGCCACGGCCTGCGCAAGGACCTGGCTCAGGCGCTGGTTGACCTGAATCCCAAGTTCATGCGTTTCCCGGGCGGTTGCGTAGTACACGGAGGCGGTGACGGATTCTGGGATACTTACCGCTGGAAGACCACCGTAGGTCCTAAAGAGACACGTAAGGGAATCAAGAATACATGGGGCTACCACCAGAGCATGGAGATGGGATTCTTTGAGTATTTCCAGTTCTGCGAGGATGCAGGCATGGAGCCGCTGCCCATTCTGCCTTGCGGCGTAAGCTGTCAGGGTACCAACGGCGGTTGGAACATGCGCACACAGGCTCAGGACGCCGTTCCCATGGAGGATATGCAGGAGTGGGCCGATGAGGCTCTCGACCTGATTGAGTGGGCAAACGGTCCTGCTGACTCCAAGTGGGGTAAGGTTCGTGCCGATGCAGGTCACCCCGAACCGTTCGGTTTGAAATATCTGGGTCTTGGAAACGAGGAGAAGATCACTCCCGAGTTTGAGGAGCGTTTCAAGTTTATATATGACCAGGTCCGTGCCAAGTATCCTGAAATCGTGATTGTAGGCACTGCAGGACCAGGTTCACATCCCGGTAACGGTGACTATGAGGAGGGATGGAAGTTTGCTACCGAACTTGAAGTTCCCATACTTGACGAGCACTACTACGAGCAACGCAACTATTTCCTGACGAGCCGTCAGTATGATAATTATCCCCGTGACCGCAAGACCAAGGTTTACCTGGGTGAGTACGCTGCCAAGGATAAGAAACTGATCGATGCTCTTGCCGAGGGTCTTTACCTGCTGCATGTAGAGCGTAACGGTGATGTTGTGGTAATGACATCATACGCACCGCTGTTTGCCCGCAAGAACACCAATAACTGGAATCCTGACCTGATTTACTTTGATAACGAGCGTCCGTTCCTGACCTGCAGTTACTATGTTCAGCAGATGTTCGGCCAGTCAAGCGGTGATTGGTTCTATGGTGAGTGCGTAAAGTTTGACCGTGAGGATGACAACCTGCTGGGTCAGTCAGTAGTGCTTGATACACAGGCACGCAAACTCTATCTCAAGGTTTGCAACGCAGGCGAGAATGCAGCCAAGGCTACAATTGACCTGTCACGTTTTGGCGGATTCAAGAACGTAACCAAGACTGTCATCAAGGGTCAGCCTGACGATGAGAACAACTTTGACCAGCAGCCGATCGCTCCCGTAACAGAGAGTGTAAAACTGAAGAGCAAGGCAACGCTGGATGTTGATCCTTACTCAATCACAATGTACAGCATCAGTCTCTGATACTCTTTGAATACAAAAGAAGGCCGGCATCGGGTGATGTCGGCCTTTCTTCACTTTATCCTTTTTAAAAATATCCCTGATGTTATTTGGCTATGCGGTTGTCAAAATATTCCATTGATACGCTGTTCATTGCAACGTCATTCTGGTCAGTTACCAGGATAGAGCTGAACATGTCGTAGTAGAAATCCTTGATGTCCTCAATCTGAGCTGTCTTCTTGTCGTCGCTGTTGTCAGTGCGGCATACGGTCTCGATCTCGGTCAGCATCTGCTGATACATGGGGATGAACTGGAGGGCGTCGGCCTGGCTGAGTTCTGCAACTACATCGGCAACTGTGGCCTGATTGTCATTAACACTCTGAGCATTTGCGTTGATTCCGAAGAACAGTGCTGCAACTGCAGCGAAGAAAATCTTTTTCATAATTCTTATTTTTTTTGTTTTACTTATTGCATTTCATGCGACCCTTTCTTCGCCACGACAGAGTGAACAAGTTCCCTCTGTTCGTTTGGCTTATCGAAAGCGTTCGTTTTTGTCGGACCTGCTTTCTTGCGCCGTCCGAATATAAGAGTCAAAAAGTAGGTTGAAGTTAAGCGAAGAAGTTAATTATTTATCCTTCATTAACAAAACGTTTAACTAAAATATATGCCTGATTTATGACGTAATAAAAAGAAAATCAGCAATAAACGCGATTTATTGCTGATTATATGAAGTTGTCAAATTGTCAACTATAAATCAACCTTGCATTTGACTGGCGCTGATTCGCGTTGTAGTCGGTTCAGGGCTGTTACTACATATATATAATGTGTGGTGCCGTCACGATATGGTAGGTTGATGAATGAGCGGCGGGTTATAGCCACTATGTTATGTGGATCTTCAAGATCAATTTCCTGATCAGCCTCGAAACGATAAACTACATACTGTATGGCTTTGTTCATCTCTCTGCTACCTTTGGGGGCCGTCCAGAACAGGACCGGACCATCCTTGGTTTCAACAGGCATGAGTTTGCGGACCTTTCCCGGAGTGTTCTTGGGTAGATAATCAGCAACGGGTTGCAGAGCGGGGGTGCTATAGTATTCGTTTGCCAGTATTGAGCGGTAGTCATCCGGATTGTCAACTACTGATTTTGCGGGCCAAAAGCAGTTGCCTTGCAAACCACTCAGGACACGTTCCAGATTTAGCTTGTGTCGTTGCTGATTGCTTTCGGGGTGATTGGGATCGGCATCTGTGAGAGTGCGCTCCACATCCTGCCCCAAGTACATCAGGCAACCGCCGGCGTTATCGGACCACCATTTGGCCAATATGGCATAATCAGCGGCCTTATAGCCTGTGTTCCAGTAGGTCTGAGGTATGCAGTAATCCATCCAGCCTTTCTCGATCCAGTATAGGACATCGGCATAGAGTCCGCTGTAGTTTTCCAGACCTGTGGTTTCGCTGCCTTCGGGGTATTGGGCCGATTTGTTGCGATATATTCCGAAGGGCGATATCCCGAATCTGACCCACGGTTTTATGTCCTTGACGGTTTTGTATAGCTGTTCAATGAACAGGTTTACGTTATCGCGACGCCAGTCGTCCTTGTTCTTGAATCCGCGTGGATCTTTGCGGAAAGAAGCATCATCGTTGAACTTGAGGTTTCCGTCGGGGTAGGGATAGAAATAGTCGTCTATGTGGAATCCGTCAATATCGTAACGCGTCACGATATCGGCAGCAACCTGACAGATGTAATCGCGGTTTTCCTGCAATGCGGGGTTAAACAAGGCAAGGTCTCCGTACTTTATGATACGCTCCGGATGCACAATCATCTGGTGGGTCTGTGCAAACTCGGTGGTGGGCTTGGTCTTGGCGCGGAAGGGATTTATCCATGCGTGCAGTTCCATGCAGCGGGCGTGACACTCGTCAATCATGAATTGCAGCGGATCCCAGTCTTCATCGGGAGCTTCGCCCTGAAATCCGGTCAGATAGGCACTCCAAGGCTCCAGGTCAGATTTGTACAGCGCATCGGCCTCAACGCGTACCTGGAACAGTATGGCGTTGATGCCGCATGATGCCAATGAGTCGAGCTGTCGTGTAAGTTCAGCCTTGAGTTCAGCTGTGGGAATACCTTCGAACTGGTGGTTGACTGCCTGAATCCATGCTCCGCGAAACTCGCGCTTGGGCGCTGTGGCACTGCAGAACAGTACCACTGTAAGAGTCAGGAGCAGGGCGGCAATCCGTTTCATTATTTCTTGGGCAGGCTGTTGTATTCCTCAAGAGCCTCAGCCAGAAGCTTGAGGGCTTCCTTGAGGTCCTCAACATTGAGCACGTATGCCAGACGAACCTGATCATGTCCGTATTGCGGGTCTGAGTAGAAACCTGTTCCGGGGGCCATCATGATGGTCTTGCCGTCGCGACGGAAATCGGTCAGACACCACTTGCAGAACTTCTCGCAGTCATCGATGGGCAGTTTGGCGGTGGTGTAGAATGCGCCCATGGGGATGGGTGAGTACACTCCCGGTATCTTGTTCAGGCCGTCAATCAGGAACTTACGGCGTGTAATGAACTCCTCATAAGTGTTGTTCATATACTCACGCGGGGCCGATATTGAAGCCTCGGCTATTACCTGGCCGATGAGCGGCGGGCACAGACGTGCCTGGCAGAACTTCATGACGGCGTTGCGAACCTCCTGGTTCTTGGTGGCAATGGCACCGATGCGGATGCCGCACTCTGAGTAACGCTTGGAAACTGAGTCAATCAGGATTACGTGATCCTCGATTCCCTCCAGGTGGCAGGCTGATATATAAGGTGAACCGGTGTAGATGAACTCGCGGTAAACCTCATCGGAGAACAGGTACAGGTCATACTTCTTGACCAGGTCACGCAGCTGGAGCATCTCCTTGCGGGTGTACAGGTAACCTGTGGGGTTGTTGGGGTTGCAGATAAGGATACCCTTGGTGCGCTCGGTGATAAGTTCCTCGAACTTCTCAACGGGGGGCAGTGCGAATCCGTCCTCTATGGTTGACACGATGGGTTTGATTACGGCGCCGGCCGATACAGCGAATGCCATGTAGTTGGCATAGGCGGGTTCCGGAACTATAATCTCATCACCGGGGTTAAGGCATGTCATAAACGCAAACAGAACCGCCTCAGATCCTCCGTTGGTAACGATGATGTCATCGGGTTCAAACTTGATCTGATACTGCTCGTAATAGTCGCACAGTTTCTTTCTAAGGCTCAGGAATCCCTGTGAGGGGGTGTATTCCAGCACCTTACGGTCAATCTTCTTGATCGCGTCAAGACCAATCTGCGGTGATGGCAGGTCGGGCTGACCGATGTTAAGATGATAAACCTTGATGCCTTCGGCCTCAATTTTCTGTGCTATGCCTGACAGTTTGCGGATAGGCGAACTGGGCATGACTTCAGCGCGGTTAGAAATCTTCATTTTTGTCTGTTTGCTATTTAAGATGCAAAAATACAACAAACCGAGAGGAGAAAAAATAAACTTGTTTAGTTTTTTATCCCGAGGTGCAGTGTATCTTATTGAAAAATACAACAAACCGCGGGCTTAACACCCACGGTTTGCATAATATTTTATTTTAAGAGGTATATTAATGTATCCTCTTGCCCAGAATCAGATTATCGCCCGATGCGTCAACAGTCCAGATTTCGGGCTTGCGGCCGGTGCCGCTGTCGTGGTGAACTGAGTAGAGCAACTGACCCTCAAAGGTCTTGAACAGCATACCGTGACCGGAGTTGTCCCCCTTGAATGCCTTCTCTTCCTGTATCCACGGGCCCTTGATGCTGCCGCTCTCGGACCAAGCGATACCCTGAGCGTAGCGGTTTTCACCCCAGCTTGACCAAAGCATGCCCAGACGGCCGGTCTCGGTGCGGAACATCTGCGGGCCATCGGTAACCCAACCCGGCATCTTCATGCCGAATGTGGCCTCGCCGATGGAGTTCATCTCCTTTGACCATGCGGCCTCCGATGCACGGAATATTGTGGTGGGCTCGGCGATACGGTGGGTCAGGTCCTTTGATAGAGGCATGTAAGCCATTGTTCCGTCAATAAGCTGAGTCCACTCGTGTACGAATACCATATAAACCGTATCGTTCTCCTCATAAAGAGTACCGTCGATGATATCCCAGGTTGTGGGACCAAGGCAGAACAGTGAATCCTTTACGAGGGGCAGATATGGGCCATCGACCTTATCCGATACCAGCAACTGAGTCTGGTTCAGAGGTACATTGTAACGGCGGGGAACCTGCTCGATGCAGACTCCGTGATTGTTCCATGTGCCTGCATAGTAGAACTTGTCACCGAATTTGTGAATCTCGGCTGCAGCTACAAACTGTCCTTGCATCCATGTGCCTGAGATATCGATTACGTTGTAAGGTCCGGTCCACATCTCAAGGTCAGTGCTCTTGTACAGAGAACCGCCGGTGCTGGTGAGCCAGTAGGTCTTGGTCTCTGGATCGGGATAGATGAACGGATCACTCATTGAGAGTTCCTTAAGTGATACTGTACGAACCTGAGGGGTGGGGCGCTGCATTGCGGGCATCTGAGCCGGACGCTGTGCGGCCTGACCCTGTCCCTGCGGGCGTGGACGAGCTGTAAATCCGCCCATCATACCTCCAAAATTGCGCTGGCCGGGATTGGCGGGAGGAGCCTGTTCTCCGCGAGGTACATCCACGATGATGTTGTCGCGGTTTTGACAACATTCATGTTGGTTTTGCTGTGCGTTGTTCTTGCAAGATAATACCAGCAGCGGAATCAGGGCTGTGGTTAAAATCAACTTTCCTTTTCTCATAATAATACGTTTGTTAGTAATTCATTATTTTGCTGATGACAAACGTACACAAAAAATCAGAAAAAGTTGCAGTGTTCCACGTTTTTGAGAGTAACTTTGTATCCAGAAACCGATTAACCAAGTTATTATAAGATTATGCTTAAGAAATTATTCATTGCAGTCATGTTGTTTGCAACAGTGGCTTGTGGCTCTCAGAACGGAACCAAGACTACTCAGAAGCCCGATAAGAATTTCTACATCTATCTGGCTTTCGGTCAGTCCAATATGGAGGGTAACGCCCGCATTGAGGATCAGGACCGCGAGGGTATCAGCGACCGTTGGCAGATGATGGCTGCCGTTGATTTTGAGAAGATGGGTCGTAAGAAGGGTGAGTGGTACACTGCCGTTCCTCCTTTGTGCCGTGAATCAAACGGTCTTACTCCGGTTGACTATTTCGGTCGTACAATGGTTGATAATCTGCCCGAGAAGGTACGTGTAGGTGTTATCTGCGTTGCCGTTGGCGGTTGCAAGATTGAAGCCTTCATGAAGGACCGTGCCCAGGAGTATGGCGACAATGCCGCCATGTGGATGAAGAACTGGATCAAGCCGTATGACAACAACTGCTATCAGCGCTTGGTTGAACTTGCCAAGGAGGCTCAGAAAGTTGGTGTCATCAAGGGATTCCTGATGCATCAGGGTGAGTCAAACATTGACGAGGAGGATTGGCCCGAGAAGGTTAAGTATGTATATGATACTCTGATTGAGGATCTTGGTCTGGATCCCAAGAAGACTCCTCTGCTTGCGGGTGAGGTTGTAAACGCCGATGTACAGGGCCGCAGCGCATCTATGAACGATATCATTGCCAAGTTGCCCGAGACTCTTCCCAACTCATACGTGATATCTTCAAAAGGTGTTACCTGCGGATTTGATCACCTGCATTTTGATGCCGCCGGTTACCGCGAAATGGGTCGCCGTTACGCCAATCAGATGCTTACTTTGATGGGTATAACGCCTAAGGAGTAAAGTCTGTTAGACCGGAAATAACCTAACTGATTATATATCAGTCTATTAATGCTTATGAATGGGTTAACTTTGTTTTGGTCGCTTTAAAATATTTTAAGTGACATCGTATTAAAAAAGTACCGACCTTTGCGGTCGAAAACAAAGGATAATTCTCATAAGCATTAATTGGTTAGTAATTAGGTTAGTAATTAGGTTCGGACCCGAGAATTTGTGAAAATTGCAAGGCCCACTCCAAAGGGAAAAGGTCCCTGCGGAGGAAATTGAAAAAATTGAGTTCACGCGAGTGAATTCATTTTTTTTGTCCCAAAGGGTGCCAAAGGGGACGGTTCTTTTTGGCACCTCTGTTCACTTAGATAGTAATGATGCGATGGAATCCCTGTAGGAGCGGGAAACGGGGATGGGATTGATGCCCTCCTGATCCAGGATTACGTACAGATTGTCGCGGTCGTTGTTAAAGAACTTGACCTTGGCGATATTGATAAGGTATGAGCGATGGCAGCGTGTTATCTGGCCTTCAAGGTCGTCCTCAATGTTCTTGGCGGTGGTGCGTATCATTGAATTTTTGACAATGCCGTCCTGCTCGTAGAATACTTTCACGTAGTTGTCTTCGGATACGGCATAAAGAATATCCATGATTCTGAGCGAGAGCTTGATGTTGCCCTTGTTGTCATGTATCGATACTACAAGAGCACCGTTTGGCCTGGACGGACTGCTGCCTGACTGTACCTTCAGGCCGTGTGCGTACCCATACAGGTATGCTATTATATAAGGGATAACCAGTATCAGGAATATGCAGAATAGGGCTCTTGGAAACAGTTTAACAAGAGCTACATTGTCTTGCTGTACCAAAAGGCTTATTGCCGTGTATATGATTGATACGATAAGAACTTCGGCAAGCGAATACAGAACCAGCCCCCATCCTCCAATTCCGTATCGGCGGTTAAGGTCCATAAGCAGTATCTTGCTCGTGATCAGGAAAAGTACAGAGAATGTGTACATCGTCACTGTTCCCAAAAACTTGTAGCTCTCCCGTATTGTGAACCAATAGGTCGATGAAAACGGCGAATAGAGTTGCAGGAACAGGATGGAGAACACTACAATGAACAATACCGTAAGGAAAAGAAATCTCCTGGTAAACATATAATCCGGTAACTTGTTCATCTTGCGCGACAATTAATGTAGCGCGAAGATAAGGATTTTTGTCATACAACCCAAATCCGGGGTGTGGGGTGAATTGCCGGAAGCTTTTTGGCGGCATTTCGCCACATCGTTGGTATCGGACATCCCTAAAACCTCTTTTAATGATGTTCCTGGGGCATAATGGGGTACCTTTGCGGCCGAAATAAAAAATAATTATGGCAAGACTGATTTACAGAACTCCTGATTGTGACATGAACGCCACGAGCGTCATCAAAATGTATGAAGACAGTTTCCGCAGACATTGGGATTTTATCGCTTTGTCCGATTTTCGCGGAGAGAGAATAACCTATGCCGAGCTGGCCAAGCGTGTGGCCCGCATGCATGTCCTGCTTGAGAATGCAGGCATCAAGCCTGGTGATAAGGTTGCCCTTTGCGGTAAGAACTGCCTGGCATGGGGTATCGCATTCTTCGGAGTATATACATACGGTGCAATTCCCGTACCTATTTTAAATGATTTCAAACCCGGTAACGTACATACTCTGGTCAACCACTCCGAGGCTAAGCTGCTGATGGTAGGTGATATTGTCCTGACCGGTATGGTCCCCGAGGAAATGCCTGATATCCTGGGTATGTTCCTTATGAACGATATGTCACTCAAGTTCAGCCGTTCAAAAGAGCTTGACAATGCAGTGGCAACCCTTGATGAGTGCTTTGACAAGAAGTATCCCAACGGATTCAGCAAGGACGATATCAAGTATGAAGCCGAGAAAGATACCAATGACCTGGCTGTACTGAACTACACATCGGGTACCACCGGTGACCCCAAGGGCGTTATGGTTCCTTACCGCGCTATGCTTGTGAACCTCAAGTTCGCATGCCGTGTACTTCCTCTTACTCACGGCGAAACTGTGGTTTCAATCCTGCCTATGGCTCATATGTTCGGTCTGGCATTCCAGCTCATGTTTGAGTTGCTGCTGGGTGCAAGCATCTGCTATCTGGGTAAGATGCCTTCGCCCAAGATCCTGTTCGATGCATTCGCCGAGGAGAAGCCTAAACTTATCATCACTGTTCCTCTGGTAATAGAGAAGGTAATCAAGCAGAAGATACAGCCGGTAATGGAGAAGCCTATTATGAAGGTTCTCATGGCAATCCCCGGTATCAACCGCATAATAGGCGGAAAGATCCGCTCCAAGATTATCGGCGCATTCGGCGGTGAGATGGATTGCCTGATTGTTGGCGGTGCTGCTCTGAATGCCGATGTCGAGAAGATACTGCGTAAGCTCCACTTCCCCTACACCGTAGGTTACGGAAGCACCGAGTGCGCTCCTCTTATCTCATACGTTGACTGGGAAAAGTACAAACCCGGTTCATGCGGCATTGCAGTTGACGGTTGCCCTGTTGAGGTATTCAGCGATGCTCCCGGCAATATCGGTGAGCTTCTGGTAAAGGGTGACAACGTGATGCTTGGTTACTACAAGAATCCCAACGCTACCCGCGATGTTATTGATCCCGAAGGCTGGTTCCATACCGGCGACCTGGGTACAATCGATAAGCAGGGTTACATCTATATCAAGGGTCGTAGCAAGAACATGATTCTGGGTCCTTCAGGTCAGAATATCTACCCCGAGGAGATCGAGGATATGTACATGAACCTGCCTATGGTATCTGAGGTGCTGATTGTAGAGCGTGAGCGTAAACTTGTTGCTCTGGTATTCCCCGACTATGAGGCTGGTAAGGCTGCCGGTTTGAATCAGCAGCAGGTTCTGGCTCATCTTGAGGATGACCGCAAGAAGATCAACGAGATGCTTCCGGGTTACTCACAGGTGTCTAAGCTTGAGATTCGCACCGAGGAGTTTGAGAAGACTCCCAAACGCAGCATCCGCCGCGGACTCTACAAATAAGGTTATATCACGAAAAATCCATAAATGTTTGTTGATGAAAAAGGTGCCAAAGGGGACGGTTCCCTTTGGCACCTTTTTCAATCCAACTGGAGGATTTGTTTTATCAGCGGAACTACCGCGGTTTTAAGCGATTTATCGTTCAGGCGGTGCTCGCCCTCAAAGCGCTGGGCTTTGGTATAGTATTTCTTAAAGAGGTCGTAGCAGTTTACGGTGGTGTCGTGGTTGCCAAACAGGCCGTAGGTGTTCTCGCGGTCAAAATCGGTAATGCCTTTGAACTGCTGCCGCTCCATCATGTTGAAGTTCTTTACAATCTGTCCCGTTATCTTGAATGTCTTGGCTCCGTCCTTGCGTCCGTTCTGGAAAGGGTAGGTGGTGTTTGCCTTCATAACCTTGGACATGGTGGACATATTGAATGATGGGTTTACGCAAATCTTTTTGTAACCGAACATCTGCTGAGCATACATGGCGCCCATGGATGTGCCTACAATGATATCGGGCTGCTCATGCTCTACAAACAGTTTGAGATAGGGAAGAGCCTCGGCGGGATCGACGGGGATATCGGGTGCCACCACCTCAAGCTCGGGAAGCATATGGCGCAGGCTCTCTACAGTCCCGCTTGCCCCCGATGACATGAATCCGTGAAAGTATACCAGCTTCATTACTTGCCGGCCTTAAGTCCTTTGATTACAGCGTTGGTGAATCCTGCCTCCTCCATAGCGTTAAGGCCCTTGATGGTAATTCCGCCGGGAGTAGTTACCTTGTCAACCTCCTGCTCGGGATGTGATCCATGTGCCAGCAACAGCTCAACTGCACCCTTGATGGTGCCCAGTACAATCTCTTGTGCATCCTTGGGATAGAATCCCATCTCGACGCCGCCCTCAACGTTGGCGCGGATGTAACGGAATACGTATGCAATGCCGCATGATGCTAGTGCAGTACCTGCGGTCATCTGTTTCTCCTCAACTTGCTTAGCGAATCCAACCTGTCCGAACAGTTTCTGGATCAGGTCAAGGTTCTTCTTGGTTGCTGTGTTGGAGCAATAGAAGAAAACGCCGGCACCAACCTCAACTGCTATGTTGGGGATCAGATAAACAATCTGAGCCTTCTCACCCTTCTTGTCAAAGAGTTCGGCCAGCTTGTCCAGACCTACGCCTGCGGCGATTGATATGATGAGTTGCTTCTTGTAATCCAATTCAGCCTTTACTTCCTCTACGGCCGATGGCAATATCCATGGCTTTACAGCAAACAAAACAATATCTGCACCCTTGACAGCCTTGGAGTTCTCCTTTGATATTCCGATGCCCGGAACATCCTTCTTAAGTGTATCAAGTGTTGCGTCACTGCGGTCGCAGCAGGTAATATCCTTCGCTGCAAAAACCTTCTTTGCTGCAAATCCTCTGGCAATTGCGCCTCCCATATTTCCGGCGCCGATAATGGTAATCTTCATAAAAGTAAAGTTTAACTGCGCGAAGGTACAAAAATATTTTTTTAAAGGTGTGAAAAGGCTTGCAATTACGGCCGGAGGCCGCTCGTTCGCGGAGCGAACTAAAAAAAGAAACGAGGGCGGTTTACCGCCCCGGTTCGAATCCATCTTTACTCACGCAAACAGGCGCCCCGAAGGACGCCTGTTTGTGTGGGTGAAGATGGATTCGAACCACCGAAGTCGAGAGACAGCAGATTTACAGTCTGCCCCATTTGGCCACTCTGGAATTCACCCAGCCTGTACCTGTCTTTTATTTGCTTGTGAGACGGGCTATGAACTTGTCAATATCCTGACCCTCGATTGACTCGGGATATTTGGCCTTGATCATCTTGTAGGTCTTGAGAGCCTGGGCGGGTTTGTCCATTGCCTCGTAAATGAGACCTGCCTGGAAATAGTAATAAGGTGAGAGCAGGTTGTTGTCGGCCTTCTTGGCTGCCTTCTCAAAAGTAGCGGCTGCCTTGCTGTTCTGTCCTGCCTTTGCGTAGCAGTTGGCGAGAGCACCCAGAGCTGCGGGAGCTACCATCTGATCCTTTCCGTTAAACTTGGCCAGATACTTCTCGGCAACCTCCATGCTGTCAAGCTGAGCATAGCACAGACCTGCGTAAAGGTTTGCAAGCTTATTGGCTTTTGTGCCCTTGAACTGCTTGGAGAGCTCCTCAAAACCTTCGAAGCCATAAGCGTCACCGTTCAGAGCGGTACTGTAGTCACCGTTGATGAAATAGGTCTCACCGGGGAATATGGCCTCGGCTGCCTTTATCTGACGGGGCTGGGCTACCTTGGTGTTGTAGAGCATGCCACCGGCGATGATTACTATGATTGCTATGAGGCAACCGAAGATAGTCTTCTTGTTGTTCTCAAAAAACTGTTCTGACTTGCTCAGAGCCTCTTCAAGGCCTTTCGGATCCTGCTTAGGAGCGGGGTTAACTGCTTTCTTTGCCATTTCGTCTTTTTATTAGCGGGTGCAAAAATAGTCATTTTTTACTTTCGATAAACAATTTATTGAAAGAAAAACAAGAATATAAATGATATTGTGACGCAAAGGATAATAATGATTATTTTTGTGTTCCAATCAATCGGGATTACACCTTATGTTACTGGAGCATCTGTTTGTTCAGGATTACCGCAATATCGTTCAGGCCGACCTTGAGTTCTCGCCCAAGCTGAACTGTTTTGTGGGAAAGAACGGCATGGGCAAGACCAATCTGCTGGATGCAGTTTATTGCCTGTCGTTCTGCCACAGTTCCATAAGTATGACAGACCAGCTCACGGTACGTCATGATGCCGAGTGTTATCAGTTGCAGGGTTCATATCGCCTGCCCACAGGTGATAAGACTATAATAGGCTGTGTGTCAAAACCCAAGGGACATAAGCAATTCAAACGTGACGGCAAGGAGTATCAAAGGTTCTCGGATCATATAGGGTATATTCCTTTGGTTATGGTATCTCCGCAGGATACCGAGCTTATTTCCGGTGGCAGTGAAGAGCGTCGCCGGTTCATGGATATCATAATATCGCAGTACGACCAGGAGTATCTTAAGTTACTCATATCGTACAATAAGGCGGTGCAACAGCGTAATGCGTTGCTTAAGATGGAGGTGGAGCCGGACAGGGAACTGTTCCTGATGTGGGAGCGTACGATGGCCGAGACAGGTCAGAAAATATTTGAAAGGCGCAAGGCCTTGACTGACCGTCTTGTGCCTTATTTCCAGGAGATGTATTCGCTTATAGGCGATTCGTCCGAGCTTGTATCGCTTTCATATACGTCACATGCCCAGCGCGGTGATCTTATGAAACAGTTTGAAGACGGCCGCGCCCTTGACAGAAGCGCCGGGTATTCGCTGCATGGTATCCACAAGGATGAACTGGAGATGAATCTGGCCGGCTATCCCATACGCCGCGAAGGATCTCAGGGACAGAACAAGTCGTATCTGGTGGCACTGAAGCTGGCACAGTACCGTCTGCTCAAGGAGTCTTGCGGCAAAAGACCTATACTGTTGCTTGATGATATCTTTGACCGCCTTGATGCGGTAAGGGTAGGCCGGATTATATCGCTTGTATCGGATAATGAAAAGTTCGGACAGGTATTCATTACCGATGTGGACCGTAATCATATCGACGGAATCCTGGATGGCTCGGGATGCGACCATAAAGTTTTTACCGTTCAGGAGGGGAATGTGTTATGAAAAAAACCGATTCGGAACAGGTAGGAGGCGTGATTCTTCAGTATCTGCGTGAGATGGGACTGGAGACTCCCCTTAATGAACATCGTCTGATCCAGGCATGGGATACGGTGCTGGGACCTGCCGTATCACGGTACACAAAGGAATTGCGTATCTATAATCAGGTGCTTTTCGTCACAATCTCATCGGCTGCTTTGCGCAACGAGCTTATGATGCGGCGTTCCGAGCTTGTAGCACGTCTGAACGCTCAGGCCGGAGCCCAGGTTATAACCCAAATAGTTTTAAGATAGTTATTTGAGAACCTCGATAGCTTTGCTGATAGCAGGGTCTGTCAGGTTGATGAATGATATATAGTCCTGCATGTCAAGGGCATCGTAGATTATATTGCCGTACAATGCCGAACGCATCTGTTTCCGGGCTGGAGCGGAGAGTTTGTCATCGCGCTTTACCCCGTTCTTGGCGGCATAATCATAAAACTTGTTCAGTACATTATCACTGTCAAGGTATTTCTCTATGTCAGCATAGCTCTTAAGTTCGGAGAATGTGGCGCGTTTTCCGTCCACATACTTGAATGAGAACTTGTTGACCAGGCTCTTGCGGACTACATCCGAATAGTATTGCGAATAACCGGTGGTATCTTGAGCCACGAATACATCAGGCATGATTCCGCCGCCGCCGTAAACGGTGCGGCCGCCCTTGGTGGTAAATACTTCGCTTTCATCCTGCTTGATGCTGTCGGCACTGAAGAATTCTCCATGCTCGTAGCGTTTGAGAATATCCATCGCATAGTCTTCATCCGATTCACCGTAAGGTTTCTGAATGCAACGGCCCGAAGGTGTGTAATAACGTGCAATGGTGATGCGGATACTGGATCCGTCGGCAAAATCAATAGGCTCCTGCACCAGTCCTTTGCCGAATGAACGACGCCCTACAACCGTACCGCGGTCATTGTCCTGAATCGCTCCGGTGAATATCTCGGCTGCCGATGCAGATGATTCGTCAATCATTACCACAAGCGGTATTGAGGTGTAATGTCCGTGCCCGTCGGCATATTGTTTGGCGATGGGGCTGTGTGCTCCCTGTGTATATACTATAAGGTCGTTCTTAGGCAGGAACTGGTTGGCCATCTGGATGGCTGCGCCAAGATAACCGCCGCTGTTGCTGCGCAGGTCAATGATAAGCTTCTTCATTCCTTTGCTGCTGAGCTCGGCAAGGCCTACCATCATCTCGGCGAATGTGGTTTCACCGAACTTGTTGATCATGATGTATCCGATGCCGTCTTCGGGCGAAATCATATAAGCAGCATCGACGCTCTTTACGGGAATGTCTCCGCGTTCTATGGTAAAATCAACCAGATTCGGCTCGCCGTTACGCAACACGCTTATCTTGACTGTGGTGCCCTTGGGTCCTTTCAGGTTCTTGACAATCTCGTTGCTGGGTATCTTCTTGCCTGCGAATACGGAATCGTTTATGAGTACTATACGGTCACCTGCCAAAACGCCCACCTTCTCTGACGGACCTCCATGGATAACGCTGTTCACCCGGACCGTGTCGTCCTGCATTGAGAACTGAATTCCTATGCCAGAGAAGCTGCCATGAAGTTCATCGTTGCTCTCCTGTGTCTCTTCGGCAGGATAATATGCTGAGTGAGGGTCAAGCTCCTCAAGTATCGTGGGCAGGACACGGTCCATGATGGAGTCCATATCCACTACATCCACGTATTTGCGGTCAATTGCTTTTATAAGAGTCTCAACTTTCTGCGAACCGGGACTTCCTCCGCGTTCAAATTGCGGCTTGTATCTTTTGAAAATGCCTATCATGACTTCAATGCCAAGAAAGAAGCCCATGGTAAGTACGAAAAGGACTTGTATGATCTTTTTGAGTGTCTTCATTCTTCAGTGTTCAAATCCAGATATTTAACTTCAATTCCCGCACGTTTAAGCAGGTCTACTCCATCGGTGAGCCGGTATTGCTCGGTATAAATCACACGCTTAATACCCGATTGGATAATCAGCTTGGCGCATTCTATGCAAGGTGATGCGGTGACGTAAAGTGTCGCGCCGTCGCTGCTGTTTGACGAGCGTGCCAACTTTGTGATGGCATTGGCCTCGGCATGGAGTACATAAGGCTTGGATACGTTGTTCTCATCCTCACATATATTCTCGAATCCGGTGGGAGTGCCGTTGTATCCGTCGGATATTATCATGTTGTTCTTAACCACGAGAGCACCCACCTTGCGGCGAACGCAGTATGAGTTCTCAGCCCAAATCAGGGCCATTCTTGCGTATCGGCGGTCCAGAGCCGCTTTTTTGGCTTCGTCCATATTCAAATCAGATTCTCAAGCGCGGGAATAAGAATCTCCTTGCGGCGAAGGGATATGAGTCCTTCGGTCTCAAGAGCATTCAATTCACGTGATACGTTAAGTCTTGTGGCATCCATCATGGTTGCCAGGTCATTCATCTTGATGCACAGTTTTTTTGTGCCGGTCTGTATGTCGGACAAACCTTTTATAAAACGGATTATACGTCCTCTGAGGTCTGTTCCCTGGAGTGTCCAAATGTGACTGTCCAACTGCTGTACTCGGCCGCTCAGTATGTTGAGCAGGTTCATGCGGCAGATATTGTATTTACCCAACTCGGTGTAAATATACTGCTTGTCAACCATAAGGAAACTGCATGGGGTAACGGCGTTGTATGTGCGTTGGTAACAACCTGCACGTCCGAACATCGAGTAGGGCTCAATAAGGAACGGCGCATCAATCTGCTCCATGAATATCATGTTGTCGTCCATGCCGTCACGTGAGCTCTCAACTGTGCCGTTGATCAGGAAAGCAAAACATCTGCAGCGTTCGCCCGCACTGATTATGGTGCTGCCTTCTTCGTATCGGACAAAGTCCAGACGTATCTTCTGCAGCAGACTGTTGAAATCAGCCTGGCTCATACCCTGAAAAAGGGGTAAACTAAGCAGAGTATCATACATCGGAAGGTCCATAATGCACGGTTAGTTTGTAAATTCACGCAAAGTTACTTTTTTTTCTTTGTGGAGTGTCAATAATCCGAAGGAATCACTATTTTTGTAGAAAAGTGGTCCTTTTTTAGACCATGTGATTTAGTACTATTTTTATTAACCAGTAATTGTTTGTAGCTATGATGGACTTATTCAATTCTTTGGAGCCATTGCAGAAGTTTTTCTGGGTTATCGCGTGCGTTGCGTCGCTGGTATTCATCATCCAGACCATAATGACGTTTGTGGGTTTGGGTACAGATACTGATGTTGATGCAGGCCCAATGGACGGCTCGATCGATTCCGTGGAAGACGGTGCCTTAAGCGGCGTGTTCTCTTTCCGTAACCTCATCAATTTCCTGCTCGGATACGGATGGGCAGGCGCATTGCTGTACGGTTCTATAGAGCAGGGCTGGCTGTTACAGATTGTGGCGATTGCCGTAGGTCTGCTGTTTGTGTTGGCGTTCGTATTCATGTTCCGCCAGGTAATGAAACTCTCGCATGACGGCAGTTTCAAGATGCAGGAGGCTGTAGGTCTTAAGGCCGATGTATACCTGCGCATTCCGGCTGCCCGTTCGGGACGCGGCAAGGTTCAGGTGAGCGTTAAGGGCTCGGTGCATGAGATTGACGCCATGACTGACAATACCGAAGAGATTGCCACAGGCGGTCAGGTCAAAATCATGAAGGTGCTTGGTGATGACCTGCTTCTTGTGGAGTGATTTTTTAATTGAAAATTAATAATTTAACTAACTGATAAAATGAACGGAAGTAGCATTTCAATTCTTGTAGTGATAGGAGTAGTCCTCCTTTTTATACTGTTTGCAACCATTATCCGCAGGTACAGACGTTGCCCGTCGGACAAGATTCTGGTAGTTTATGGTAAAACCGGTGGCGGTAGTGCCAAGTGTATTCATGGTGGCGGTAAGTTTGTATGGCCTGTAATTCAGGACTATGCATACCTTAGTCTGACACCTATATCAATAGATGCCAACCTGACTAACGCCCTGAGCCGTCAGAACATCCGTGTTGATGTACCCTGCCGTTTCACCGTAGGTATTTCAACCGAGCCCGACAGTATGAACAACGCCGCTGAGCGTCTGTTGGGACTTACAGCCGATGAGATTCAGGAACTGGCCCGTGATATCCTGTTCGGTCAGCTGCGTCTGGTCATTGCAACCATGTCAATCGAGGAAATCAACAGTGACCGTGACACCTTCCTGGAGAAGATTGCCAAGAACGTCGAGGTTGAGCTTAAGAAAATAGGTCTGCGTCTTATCAACGTAAACGTTACCGATATCAAGGATGAGTCAGGCTATATCCAGGCTCTGGGTAAGGAGGCTGCCGCCAAGGCCATCAACGAGGCTAAGGTCAGCGTGGCTGAGCAGGACCGAAACGGTGAGATCGGTAAGGCCGAGGCCGTTAAGGAGACCCGTATCCGTACATCACAGGCCAATGCCGTAGCCGTACAGGGTGAGAACAACGCCAAGGTCGAGATTGCCAACTCTGACGCATTCCGTCGTGAGAAGGAGGCCGAGGCCAACCGTCTGGCTGTAACCGCCGAGAAGGTTCAGCAGGCTAAGGCCCTGCAGGATGCCTACATCGCTGAGCGTGACGCCGAAAACGCCCGTGCCGAGCGTGAGCGTTCAACTCAGCAGGCCAACATCCTGGTTGCCCAGCAGGTTGAGAAGGACCGTATCATCATAGCCGCCGAGGCTGAGGCCGAGAAGCTTCGCGTAAGCGCCAAGGGTGAGGCCGATGCCATATTCGCCCGTATGGAGGCTGAGGCTAAGGGTTACTATGAGATACTGACCAAGCAGGCTGCCGGTTATGACAAGATGGTACAGGCCGCAGGCGGTGATGCCGCAAAGGCATTCATGCTGCTCATGTCCGAGAAGATGCCGGAGCTGGTAAAGACTCAGGTCGAGGCTATCAAGGGTATCAAGTTCGACAACGTAACCGTTTGGGATTCAGGCAACGGCGCCGACGGAAAGGGTTCTACCGCCAACTTCCTGAGCGGACTGCTCAAGTCTGTTCCTCCCATGTCTGATTTGTTCAACATGGCCGGTCTGAATCTTCCTGAATATCTTGCCAAGAAGCAGGAGGCTGAGGCTGCCCAGGCTGAGGAGATCAAGGACGAGAAAAAGAAGAAGTAATCTCAATTAATCAATAAAACGTTGGCTGTAAGCCTCCGGCCTGCAGCCAACGTTTTTTTTTACTAACCTTACATGTGATTCTATGGTAGACTTTAATTATTACGCACCAACCGAGGTCGTATTCGGAAAGAGTTCCGAGGAACAGCTGGCCTCATTGATAAAGAAGTACGGCGGAACCAAGGTGCTGATTCATTACGGTGGCAAGAGCGCCATTAAATCGGGCCTGCTTGATAAGGTGGAGCGCCTGCTCAAGGAAGGCGGCATCCAGTATGTGAAGCTGGGCGGGGTAGTGCCCAATCCCAGACTCTCCAAAGTACATGAGGGTATTGACCTGTGCCGTAAGGAGAAGGTTGACTTCATTCTGGCAGTAGGCGGTGGCAGTGTCATAGACTCTTCAAAGGCCATTGGTTACGGTGTACCTTATGACGGTGAGGTATGGGATGTCTATATGCACCGATACACGCCCGTTGAGTGCCTGCCCATTGCATCGGTCCTGACCATTCCGGCTGCCGGCAGCGAAATGAGTGAATCGAGCGTGATAACCAATGAGGACGGTGATGTCAAGATTGGATATTCCAATAACATAAGCCGTCCCAAGTTTGCCATCATGAATCCCGAGCGTACCTACACGCTGCCTCCTTATCAGACTGCCGCAGGTATCACCGACATCATGATGCACACCATGGAGCGCTATTTCTCACATGATGAGGATATGAACCTGACCGATTCCATGGCCGAGGCTCTGCTGCGCACTATGATGGAATGTGCTCCCGAGGTGCTCAAGGATCCTACAAACTACCGTTACCGCGCACAGATAATGTGGGGCGGAAGTCTGGCCCACAACGACCTGACAGGTTGCGGCCGCATAGGCGACTGGGCTACCCATCAGCTGGAGCATGAGTTGAGCGGCATGTTTGATGTCACTCACGGTGCAGGTCTGGCAGCTATATGGCCCAGTTGGGCTCGTTATGTGCTCAAGTGCGGAATTCAGCGTTTTGTTCGCTTTGCGGTGAACGTGATGGGAGTTGAGAATGACTTTACCGACCCCGAGGGCACTGCCATTCGCGGAATTGAGGCTATGGAGCGTTTCTACCATTCAATCGGTATGCCTATCAACATCCACGAGCTTATCGGACGTGAGGTTACTGACGCCGAGATAAAGGAAATGGTCCGCAAGTGCAGCCTGGATTACACAACAACTCAGGGACAGTTTAAGGTACTCAGTCCCGATGATATGGAGGCAATCTACAAACTGGCCAAGTAAATGTTAAGGGCACAGCAGTGGAACAGCCAGATATGGCTAAGCGGTTGGTGGAAGGCATCGGTCTCGCGCGGCGGTGATGCCAAGCGTGCACTTCTTACCAAGGTGTTCATGCACAACCTGGAGATTTTCCGTGACGGCGCATACCGTACTGAGACTGACCGCGTTGTCACACTGCCCGTAAGCGGATCATTCGTAGAGCAGTCTCAGATGTTTTGTGGAAAAGGGGACAGTCCCCAATTTCACATTTCGGAAAAACGTGCAATTGGGGACAGTCCCCTTTTCCACACTGAGGTTCAGGTGCTCAACTTGGATTGCATTCTGGCCACAAGACAATTGGTAAAGCAGGGCATGAACCCTGCTTTGCTCAATATGGCCAGCCTTTATCATCCTGGTGGCGGAGTCCTGCAGGGTTCCAGTGCTCAGGAGGAGGATTTATGTCGCCGCAGTAATCTGGCAATATCGCTCTACCAGTTCTCATTGCCCGGCGGCCGATACGGAGACCTGGCCGATATGGTTGGCGTGCAGCGCCGGGCTGAGCGCTACCCGATGGATAATACCTACGGCGGGATTTACAGTCCGGATATTACGTTCTTTCGCGGAACACGCGAGGAGGGTTATATCCTGCTGGATGAGCCTTTCAAGGCCGCGGTGATATCGGTCGCATCATTGAATTACAACCCCAAGTACGGTCACAACCAGCTTGATAACGGTAATATCCCGGAGGCCGATAAGCCCATCCTGAAAGAGAAGATACGCACCATCCTGCGCATCGGCGTACTGAAAAAACACGACAGCCTTGTGCTTGGCGCTCTGGGATGCGGAGCATTCTGCACTCCGCCAGCCCAAATGGCGCGTCTGTTCCATCAGGTGCTTGATGAGAAAGAATTTGAGGGTCGTTTCAAAAAGATTGTCTTTGCAATCATCGATTCCCCCAGCAGCAACAACTTCAAACCTTTCTTGAAAGAGTTTTCGTAACTTTAGATAAGATAGGCTACGCCTCGGGATAAAAAATGAGCAAGCTCTTTTTTTCTCCTCTCGGCTTGCACTATCTTTGCGGCATGGAAAGAACACTTGTAATTCTTAAGCCCTGCACAATCCAGCGCGGGCTTATAGGTGAGGTTATATCACGTTTTGAAAAACGCGGGCTCAAGTTGGTTGCCATGAAGATGAAACAGCTTACGCCCGATATCCTACGCCAGCATTACGCACATATGGTAGAGAAACCCTTCTATCCCATCATCGAGAAATCCATGATGGCCGCTCCTGTGGTGCTGTGCTGCTGGGAGGGTATTGATGCCGTGAGTGTGGTTCGTGAAATGGCGGGTGCCACAAATGGCCGTAAGGCTCTGCCCGGAACGGTACGCGGTGACCTGTGTGTAAGTCATCAGGAGAACATAATCCACGCATCGGACTCACTTGAGACAGCGAAAGCGGAGTTGGAGCGCTTCTTTGTCCCTGAGGACTACTGCGACTATCCCTCTCCGCTATTCGATTATCTTTACGCTCAGGACGAGCTTTGATTAAAATGTCCCAAAGGGGACAGTCACCTTTGGGACATTTTGTACGTTTACATCCAGTTTACCTTCTTGTTGGGATAACGGCCGATGACGGTCTTGACTTTCTTGAGGTTATCCTCTGAATACGGGATGGCGAAATATTTTCTTTTGCCGTTAAACAGATCCTTTACGGCCGATTCGAGTTTCCTTACAGGGTCCGCGTTGTCGATATCACCTTCTACATATTGTACGCCATACTCCTCAGCATCTGTTTGTAGAATCTCCACACCTATCCATTTATACTCTTCAGTCTGCGGTGAGTAAGCATTCTTGCCTAATAATGGACTAGGGTTCCGATAACTTATATTGCGTATTTGTTTCTTTTGGAGGATTTTTTCGACCTCACTGCGGGTCTCTACGGGTGCATCGGGCCAAACCATGAGAGTCACTGTCTGTATGTCTTCCTTGACAAAGTCCGGAGCATCCAGAAATGCTTCAAGCTCGTTGAGCTCCAATGGACGCATTGTAGTTCCAAAAACATACTCATCATAACCATTCTCAAGATGATGACATTTTAGTTTTTCCCCAAGTATACCTTGAGCCTGGACGTAGATCAGGATCTCATTATAATCGTAAGTATTGGTGCTTGCAACAGGCCAGTAGCCATCCTGAATGACATTCAGCAGCATCCTGTGGCGAATGGTCTCTTTAAGGTCCGAAATCACTCCCATGAGAACATCGGAATTGATTTCAAGGCGGACATATCGGATCTTCATTCCGTCTGATATTGCCTGGTCGATATAATCATTAAGGCCCTCCAAACGAATTCTTTTATGTCCGGTCTCCTTTTTGAAAACATCCTGACCGTTCTCATTATCATACGTTACCGTCGAAACGCTTAACCAGGCAGGATTCTCATAAACCCTGATACGCAGATCCTTATTGACCGTATTTTTCTCGGCCTGTTGGAGACTAATGGCGGCCGACCTTACTTCAGTTTCAATGAGGTTACCTTCACGATCGTATGATTTTGGTTGAGCCTCACTTATTTTCATAGGATACATGCCACGTGCAAAGGACTGCTCGCTATCGGAACAGTTGTCGTAATCCTTACCGTATTTACCGATGCACAATTCATCGCGCAGTTCATTATATGCCTTCTGCAGCTCATACCTTACATCACCCCAGACAGCAGCTGATGAAGCACGGTCATACTGTAATGAAAATACATGTTTTATTGTGGTCTTAACAGTTCCATACCCCTCAATCTCATAATCTTCTATAACAGGAAGCTTGGGATCGTTGTCGGGATTCTTGATGAACTGCTTGGCAAGGTCCTTGAGTTCATCAACAGTCACCGTTCTGTCAATTATTCCGTTTTTTACATATATCTCGTTCAGTTTGTTGATAAGAATACTCATGACGTTTCTTTGGCGTATGAGCATCACATTCTTCTCCAGCGATTCACGTGATAATTCTTCACTTACCACCTCATCATCTCCTATAACTCTAAAGGTCTCGGCACGGGTTACAGCAGCAGGAGGTGGAGGAACGGTCTTTGAAGAAACAGAAGAAACAGAAGTGCCGGAAGAACTATAATATATCATAGGTTCAGGCAACCTGTATCTCATTTCAACTTTACCCGATGAGAAACGCAGATCATCAAGGTTAACGGCCTTTTCTGTACGGGCAAACAGGACAGATGTAATTCCCAGAGTGGGAATCAGGATAAGCAGCCACATGAGGCGTCTTTTCCCGGTTTGGTTCTTGTTCAACATAATAATTCTCTTTTTGATGTTTAGGTTAAAGGAGCTTGCCAGCGCATAGGCCTCTGCGCCGACTGTTCTCATTATCAATAACTTCTGATAGTCACCGTTTCGGATGCCGTAATGATTGATCACTTCATGGTCGGCCTCGTATTCGTGGACTATCTTGATTTCTTGGAGTACAAGCCAGCACACAGGGTTTACAATGGTGCAGGCCAGAAGGAATACCAGATCAGCCGAGTGCAGCAACTTTACGTGCGAGTACTCGTGCCTAAGGCTGGCGCGGCGTGCAAAACCGCTCTCGGTATCAGATATGACAATGTAATTCATCCAACTGAATGGGCCGAAGACATCGTCGTGCGTAACAAGCCAGACCGTACGGCTCAGGCGGCGGCGAGGCTTTCCGTGCAGGAAACGGGCGGCGCGGATAACGCTCCTGGCCCACCCCACAAAGAGCATGATGACGTAGCCTGAATAGAGGCATACCAGAATCACCGCCCACAGGCTGGACTTGTGCTCGGGCTGTGCGGGCACATCGGCCACAATGGGTGTGATCGGGGTCTGGACGGGGGCATCGGCCAGAACGAACGTGCCCGAAAGCTCCTGGGCAAACTCCGTCTCGTGAATTGAGATGTCGCTTACCAGAGGGGCACTTTCAGGAACAGTTATGTGCACAAGGGGGAGAAGGGCCGAGAGCACCGTAGCTCCCAGCAGATAAAACCGGTTGAAGCGGTAGAATGTGGTTCCGCTGAATGCCGCCTTGTAGATGGTCAGCAGCACTACCAGGGCAAACGCCCATTCCAATATGTAAAGGACTATACTACCCATAACTGTTCTTATTTTGCGTTTTCGGCCATACGGATAAGATCCCTGAGATCTTCGATGCTTACCTCCTGCTGCTGTACAAGGCAGGATATGAAATCCTTATATGACCCATTGAAGAAACGGGCCACACTCTCTTTGTTCATCAATTCGATGTATTTGTCGCGGTCAACGGCGGCCTCATAAAGGAAGAACCGGGCTCCCAGTTCCTGGTGCTTGATCATCCCGCTTACTTCCAGGCGGCGCACGAATGTTGTCAGCGTGTTGAAGTTTGGTTGAGGCTCAGGCAAGTGAGCCAGAAGATCTCTCATGGAGAGCGCTCCATTATCCCAAAGCACATTCATGATTGCAAGTTCCTTATCTGTCAGTTTCTTCATACCGTGTAGTTTTATCAGGTTTCTGACGCAAATAAATTACATCTTGTAAAAACATCCAAACATTTTGACAATATTTTATACTTAAGTTGTAAATATAAACATACAGTCAAACAAAAAAAAGGCGGATAGCAATATCCGCCCTAATGTGTATCATACTGATTGTCAATTCAGTCTAAAGTTGACCGGGACTTGATATCTCACTTTCACCTTTTTACCGCCTTGCATACCGGGGGTCCAATCAGGCATGGTGGCTGCCCACCGCAAAGCCTCTTGGTCAAGTTCCTCATTACCGGTCGATTTGTCTATCCTGAAGTTTGACAAATGACCTTCCTCATCTACTATGAATGACACTAACGCTCTACCCTGAATCCCGTTTTCTCTGGCTTTGACCGGATATTGGATGTTATCACGCATGTGTTCCAGAAGTCCCATGGTACTACCGGGGAACATCGGCATAACATCCACTGTCGAATAGATGCCATCCTTATCGGGAGCGTTAGACGGCGCCTGGTTTTCGGCATCCGGACGGGGAGCACCGGGATCCCTCTTTAAGGTTATATCATAGAAAGAACCTGTCAGCTCAGTCGTTACATTGTAATAACCGTCGTATTGTATAAACAGGACGTCGCCGGGACTGACAATACGCATGCTAAAGTTTCCCTCAGGATCTGAGATTGCATGAGACCTGACACGGTTGAGGCCATCTAATTCTGTCACATTAACCATCAACATGGGACCTTCGTCATTTTTGATCACACCTCTTATTATGCCACCTTCCTGAGGTTTGTTACCGGTCACAGTAATTTGGGTAGCCTTTGTATTTCCATATGAATACTTGACGTTTATAACATTACATTTTCTCAAAACCTTCTCCATCTCCTGCACGAACGTCTTCTCGGCGTTTGGACCGATTTCCAGTTTCACACCTCTGATTCTTGTATCTCCACTGGAGACAATACTTTCAAGTAACCTTTCCAGTCCTTTGCCATCTCCCAGCAACTGCCCCTCTATAATGGGCACAGGAACCGCGTCGAGGCTATACTGGTCAACCAATACCTTTTCGGCAGCGGCAACGTCCCGGCGGATCCTGAGAGTCAGGTCACAGAAAAATCTCACCTCCGGTATGAGAACCTTATTGGAATACATTGCCATTGCGAAAGACTGCTGTTCCTGAGTGCAATCTGCATACGGATGTCCGAACTCATTTACGCACCACTTGTCCCTGAGTTCATAAAGTGCATTCATGACTGTTCCATAGGCTGCTTCACGATTCTCCAGACTGGCGCTGTTTTCGCGTTCCAATACTATGACATGTCTGAATGAAGTCTTCACTGTCTTGTAGCTGGGGATTTCATAATCTTCAAGAACAGGAAGCTTGCTGTCATTCCTGGGATTTGAGATGAACTGCACGGCAATATCCTTGAGTTTATCCATCTCGACATCCTTGTTGACAACACCGTTGGTTACATGAACCTTACCGTCTGCCTTTACGATCAGGCGCATCAGGTTACGTTCCTTTGCCACCAAGCCGACTCCCTTATACTCACCGCCCTTGGTAAGTGTTATCACAATATCTTTTCCGTAATAGTGTTTGACTGAAACGCTGCCGTATCCCTCTTTTCCTGCGGTCAATTCCACATCCATCTCCACCGTATTGAATGAGAATTCGCCGTTCTTATCGGTAAAGCAATGGAATATGAATCCCGTGGCAGGACCGGGGCTGCTCTCCGATATCATAGCGTTTGCAATAGGTTTGCCCTTCTCGTCAACTACCTTACCCTTTACGGTAACGGTACCTTTCTGAGTGGCAATGTCAAAGTTAAAGGCCTCTTCTGTACGTGCAAACAGGACAGAAGTCATTCCCAGCATGGGAACCAGAAGCAGAAGCCACATGAGCCTACGCTTCAGGGTTTTCTTCTTGTTCATCATAATGATTCTCTTTTTAATGTTCAGGTTAAAGGAGCTAGCCAATGCATAGGCCTCTGCACCGACAGCTTTTATCAGTAAAAGTCTCTGATAGTCCTGCTCATGGATGCCGTAACGGTTGATCACTTCGTCATCGGCCTCAAATTCATGGACTATCTTTATCTCTTGGAGTACAAGCCAGCACACTGGATTGACGGTAGTGCAGGCCAACAGTATAATAAGGTCCAGTGAGTGCATCAGTCTTACGTGCGAGTATTCGTGACGCAGACTGGCCTTACGGGAAAAACCCTTTTCAGTATCGGATATGACAATGTAGTTCATCCAGCTGAAAGGGCCGTACGGTTCATTGTGGGTGACCAGCCATACGGTTCGGCTCACACGGCGGCGGGGTTTGCCGCGCAGGAACCGTCTGGCACGTATGATTCCGCGTGTCCATCCTATTACAAGGGTCAGGACATAGACAACATACGTGCAGATCAGTCCTACAGCCCACAGGCTGTTCTTCTTGGCATTTTTGGCAGGAAGAGCCTCGGTCTCATTAATCACAAAATCATCGGGTCCTTCATCAATGAACGTGAGGGTTCCGGACAGTTCCTGGGCAAACCCCGTGTCCTGAATGGTCATGTCGCTTACCAGAGGAGTGCTGTCGGGAAGAGTCACTTGAACAAGGGGGAGAAGAGCCGAGAGCAATGTGGCTCCCAGCAGGTAACACCGGTTAAAGCGGTGGAATGTGGTTCCGCTGAATGCAGCCTTATAGATTGCAAGCAGAACCAGCAGGGCAAACGCCCACTCTATTATGTAAAGGACTATGCTACCCATGATGACTATTTCTTTTCAACCATTTTGATAAGATCCTTGAGCTCATCCACGCTGACCTCCTGCTGCTCTACAAGGCAGGAGATAAACTCCATGTAGGATCCGCCGAAGAACTTGTTCACGCTCTCCCTGTTTACCTGCTCGGCATACTTTTCGCGGCTTATGGCCGGCTCGTAAAGAAAGAAACGTGCGCCCAGCTCCTTATGTGTTACCATTCCGCTGCTCTCCAGACGGCGTACGAATGTGGCCACCGTGTTGAAGTGCGGCTGGGGCTCGGGCAGGTGCTCTACGATATCACGCATTGAAAGCGCTCCACAGTCCCAGAGCACGTTCATAATCTCAATTTCCTTATCTGTCAGTTTCTTCATATGGCGTATTCCTAACTAATATCTGTCGCAAATAAACTACATTTTGTAATTACTTCCAAACAAAATTACGTTTTTCTGCAAAAAATTTTTAGTTTTCCGCTTTTAAGTGAGTTTAAACTTTATTTCGCCGAGATAAAAATGCGATGTATTAATTTTGCAGTAAACTTTTCTACAATGGCTAAAATCAAGAGTATAGGTATATTGACATCGGGTGGTGATTCACCCGGTATGAACGCCGCTATCCGTGCGGTAACCCGCGCCGCCATCTACGAGGGCTGGAAAGTATACGGCATCTACCGCGGATACGAGGGCCTCATAAACGATGACGTCAAGGAGTTCACCACCGAGAGCGTATCGGGCATAATCTTTGAGGGCGGAACGATACTGCGCACATCACGCAGCAAGGAGTTCATGACTGTCGAGGGCCGCGCCAAAGCTTATCAGACAATAAAGAAGCATAAGATTGACGCCCTTATAGTAATAGGTGGTAACGGTTCGCTTTCAGGAGCACAGGAGCTCACGAGCGAGTACGACATTCCGGTCATCGGCCTTCCGGGTACAATCGATAATGACCTGTACGGGACCGATAATACCATAGGTTACGATACCGCCCTGAACACAATCGTTGAGTGCGTGGACAAGATTCACGATACTGCAAACTCCCACAACCGCATATTCTTTATTGAGGTTATGGGGCGCGATGCCGGTTTCCTGGCAATGAACAGCGCTATCGCCGCCGGTGCCGAGGCAGCCATCATCCCTGAGAGCAGCACTAACATCGACCAGCTGGCCGCCTACATTGAGCGCGGCATCCGCAAATCAAAACGCAGCTCTATCGTGATTGTATCGGAAGCCGATGGCGGCGCTATGCACTATGCCGAGCGTATGCACAACGAGTATCCTCAGTTTGATGTCCGCGTATCGATTCTGGGTTACGTACAGCGCGGAGGCCGTCCCAGTGCTTTGGACCGCATCCTGGCAAGCCGCATGGGTGTGGCCGCAATCCAGGCCTTGAAGGAGGGACAGCGTAACATCATGATTGGCGTGGATAATGACAAGATGGTAAATATCCCCATTGCCCAGGCCGTCAAGAAAGACAAGCCCATTGGCGATGAGCTGATTAACGTACTTGCAGTACTTTCAACCTGATTATAGAAAAATGAAAAAGACTCTTTCTTTGTTTTGCGCCCTGGTATGGGCAATGACCACCTTCGCACAGACGGGGCTGGAAATAATGAACAGTATGAACCGTATGTTGGAGGACCGTAAAGCCGATGGTATCGGTGTGTCTGTCGATGTCAAGATACCCATAGTGGGTGCTGTAGTAACCAGGACATATTCGTTGGGCAAAAAAAAGCGTCTTGAGGTTGAGTCCTCAAAGATAAACTCCATTACCTTTATGGAAGACACGACCCAATGGACTTATCTCCCTGAAAATAATGAAGTGGTGATTACCAACATCGGTATGGGTAATGCCAAAGCTTCGGACAACCAGGGGATGGATGTGGGTATGTTTGATGACATACCTGAAGTTTATGATATCAGCATCAAAAGCGAGACTTTGGTCAAATGGGAACTTCTTTGCAAGAGAAAGAAATCCAACAAAGACGATGATTATCCCAAGACCATAACACTTGAAGTCAGGAAAGGCAGTTACGAACCTATCAGTATGAACACCAAGATGATGGGAATAAACATGTCAATGCATCACTTCATCTTTGGAGTGAACGAAAGCAAGGTTACGTTCAACCCTGACGATTATCCCGGTGTTAAAATCACTGACTTGACGAAAGAGCCAATCGAGGAAAAAGAACCAATCAGGGAATGAGTCGAAAAAGGTTTTTTCTGTCAGTCGTGGGGCTGATGTTCTTCTCCGTTCTCGTAGCTCAGGACTGGAGCAGTCCTGAGTTTGAGTCGATGATAAAGACCTACGTCAAGCAGATTTTTGACGTACACGGCAGAGTCTTTGGCGTTGATGAATATGAGCCCAACCCTTATCCGCTTCAGGGCGCAAACATCAAGGTGACTTGCCTGGGCGATACCACCGCATTTGACGGCATGGCGGCCGATAAGGACGGCCGTTTTTGGGTTTATATGTCACGCCGCGACCGATTGAAAGACACCCGCCTTCGCGTTACCATATCATACCTTGGTATGCAAACCCTGGACTCAATATTCGCGCCCGAGGGCAAGAAGGAAGATGGAATCCAGACATACTCCATCGAACTTGACTCGGTAGTGCTGCGCAGCAACCCCATCACGACCGAAGAGGTTGAGATCGTGGCCGAGTTGCAGCGAATGTACCAGCGTGGTGACACAATTATCTTCAATGCCGATGCCTACGAGATGCCGTCGGGCAGCGTGCTGCTGGATCTGGTGCGCCGTCTGCCCGGACTCAAATACTCTGACGGTAAAATGACCTATCTGGGTCGCGACATTGAGGAGATACGCCTTAACGGAGACTCCTTCTTCAAGCGCGACATGAGCATTGCACTCAACAATATGCCTACAGACAAGCTCAAGAGCCTGAAGGTCTATGAGGTGCCCGATGACACATTGAAACGTATCACCGATAACCACCTGGTAATGGATATGGAGACAAAGGAGCCTGTGGACCGCACCATATTCGCCAATGTGTCGGCCGGAACGACCGACAGGTTTGACCGCTGGTCCGTATCGGCCGATGCATCCGCATGGAAACAGAATGCGGGCGATGTGTACGCCTCATTCTCGCACAGTACCATACCATCGGATTACTCCTATTCGCTCAAGTCAGAGAATACCTATGGCAGCCTGTATGTTGACAAGCAGTTCAAGAAGGCGTCGGTTGACGGCTCCATGTCATACGGACGTAACTACAGCGAGAACAAGAACGCCAATTACAACAAGATGTTCATGCCGGATTTCACCCAGAACTCGGTCAGTGAGTCGGAGAGTTCCAACGGCAGCCACAATCTGGGAGGTTCGGCATCGGCCTACTGGGAAATCGATGAAAGGAACTGGATTAATATTAATACGAGTTACTCCCGGACCGGTAGCAACGGATCGAACATATCAACCGATTCCATCTCCAATGAGGGTGAGGGGCTTATAAGCTATACGCGTCAGTCAAACCGGAATGAGTCAACCAGTGATTCATACGGCATGACGCTGGGATTCGGCAGCAGGTTCGGAAAGGATGAAGCATATTCGCTGCACTCCTATTTCAATTATAACAGGTCAGAATCAGATGGGGTGAGTATCAATGAGTCCGAGAGCCGTTTCTATCAGTTGGGTGACAGTACCCGACAGGTCAACCACAGGATTCTGACGCCATCGGACAACAACTCTTTCAACGGTAGCGTCGGTCTGGACCGTCAGCTGGGTCTGAACGGCTATCTGGGTATAAGCTACTTGTTCGGATACCGTAACACGGTCAGCAGTCAGAACTATGAGGATATAGCAGCCGACGGAACACTGAGTGCGGTTGACAGTCTGCATTACGATAAGCGTAACAGCAATCTGACCAACAGTTTCGACATCAGTTACAACTACAGCGATTCCCTGTACAGGATAAATCTGAACGTACAGGCATCGCCAACGGTTATGACCATTAATAACGATCAGGAAGGCAGGAATGAACATATCCGATATACGGGAATTCATTATCATGCCAATACCAGTTTCCGTTTCAAAGTGCTGCGTAAGAGTGAACTCGGATTCGGTTACAACGTAAACAACGGATTGCCCGATATCTCACAGCTATCGACAGTGACGGATTACAGTGATCCCATGAATATCCGTGAAGGAAACAGCTCTCTTAAAAACTCATTCTCGCATAACTTGAATGCCGAGTACCAGTTCGGTTCATACATGCGAACCCGTGTAACATACGGTACAACGCGGAATGAGATAACAACGCTCACAAGGTTGGACCGTGAGACCGGTGCACGCCGCACATCGCCTGCCAATATAAACGGCAGTTGGAATATGAGCGAATACCTTTTCCTGACCTATCCTTTCCGTGACCTGTCGCTCAGCTTTACCGCGAATCACTCATTCAGGCATAATGTGGGATATGTGCAGACATTTACCGACAGTGACCTTAAGAAGAGTGCAACAGACTACAACCAGTTGAGCTTCAATCTGTCAAGCGGGTACTCTGACCGTTTCTGGATGATACAGGCCGAGACCGGATACAGCATAGACCGCAGCAAGAGTGATTATCTGGACAAATCAAACGGTGGACGCCGCTTTACCGCCAGCGGCAATGTGTCATATCAGACATCGTTCGGACTGGGCGCCTCAACCACATGCAATTTCAACAAACCGTTCGGATATGAGATGGCTCAGGCCAACAAGGCCGAATGTCTTTGGAATATATCATTGGAGTACGGTTTCCTTAAAAACCGTCAGGCCGAAGTGAGGGTTACATGGCGTGATATCCTGAAATCATATAACGGTTTCTCGGCATCGGTATCGGGTACAAGCTGGAATGAAAGCCGCACCTTTGGCGACACATCCATGTTTGTAATTACATTCAGCTACCGTTTCAACAGTCTCAGATAATTTATTGATGCGGGCTTGTCTTTCGTAGCGTATTGGGACTTATTCCCGCATTTTTCTTTATGAACTTACTGAATGATGCCTGATCAGGGAAGCATAGTTCATCGGCTATTTCCTGTATGCTCATATCTGATGATAGTATCATGGCTCGTGCGGTAGAGAATAGCAGATCGGAAATGATGGCGCTTAGTGTCTTGCCGAATACTCTGTTTGTTATCTGATTGAGGTATTGAGGTGTAAGACACATCTGTTCGGAATAGAATCTGACCTGATGCTCTTTGCGGTAGTTGTTTATAATCAGTCTGTACAACTGGCGGGCGAGAGTCTGGCTGCGTGTAAGTGGTTTGCTGTTGTCGGTAGTTTCGTTCTGATGTTGCTGCATTATGTTGTCGAGCTCTACATGATGCCAGGTCGTGGCAAGCCTTATAAGTGCAATCTGGTTTGGGCTCTCTTTACGTTTGATTTGTTCGACTATTCGGTTAGTGCAATCCTTCATTATCTGAATCTCCTCATCGTTGAGATTCATTATAGGATTGAAGTATGTGTGAATCCATCTTTCGGATTTGACAAGATAATTCAGATGCACAGACAGATTGTAACCGTTGGGATCAAAAATCAGAACCCTTACCCTGTAATCCTGTCCGCACTCAATAATCCTGCATATGTGAGTGGGGGCCAGTATGAATACATCACCCCGTTCCAGTCTGTATTCAACATCGTTGAATTCATATATGGCGTATCCTTGTGTGGTGTAACCTATTGCAAATGCATCAATACCAAAGAGTTCACTTGACGTATTCCGGTCTGCAAAATGTGCGTCAAATACTGCAATCTGGTTCTTATAGCTGACTGTAGGCCAGTCAATAGGAACATTTGCAATTTCTTTAATACTGTATCTTCTCATTAATTTGGTTTTATTAGGTAACAAAAATAGGTTGTAAATCCAATTGTTGTTTCAAAATTGACAAATTTATTTTTAATTTCAGGGTGTATGTTCGGAATGATATGCCGATATTTGTCGTGCAATCCATGGATGTCGGGATGACATCCCGGACTGTAAAGGCAATGTTGGAATGAATAGGTGTCCGTAAGTGTATCTTGAGTTCTTTCCTTTTCAATACTCATGATGCATGGACCCCGGATAAATGGCAGTCTTGTAAGGTTGGCTGCCATTTATTTTTTTGTATTTTTGCTCATATATGAAACTGCTGCAATTATCCAAGGATTGTGATAAAGGCTGGCGCCGTCTGGTGTTCTGGCTGGCGATGGAGGAGTGGGCCGTAGAGCATGCTCCGGACTCGTTTTTTGTCTGGAATGTAAGACCTACGGTCATATTCGGCCGCAATCAGGATATGGAGGCCGAAGTCAATATACCTTACTGCCGGGAACACGGCATTGAGATGTACCGTCGCAAGAGCGGTGGCGGTTGTGTCTATGCCGATGAGGGAAATCTGATGCTCTCCTATATAACAAGGGAACCCGATGTCAACAAGGCGTTTGATGAATATCTGTCAAGACTGGCCGATGCACTGAGCTCAATGGGGCTGGATGCTGTCCGCACCGAGCACAACGATGTGCTGGTGGGAGGACGGAAGGTATCGGGTAATGCCTGTTACGCCACCAAAACCGGCTGCATAGTGCATGGAACCCTTCTGTACGATGTGGATTTCAAGGAAATGGAGCATGCCATAACCCCCTCAAAAGAGAAACTGGACAGCAAGGGAATCAAGTCTGTAAGGCAGCGGGTAAATAATCTGAAAAATTGTGGATTACTTTTTGATTTTGATGCTTTGAGGTCAAAACTAATTGATTATTTTTGTAAGGATATGCAGGTTTTAAGCAATTCTGAGTTGGATCAGGTGCTTGAAATCGAGAAAACCTATCTTGACGAAAATTTTATTAGATATGGCCGAAGAAATTAAGAAGACCTGTCTGCACAGCAGTCATGTGGCTCTGGGTGCTCAGATGAGCCCGTTCGGAGGATTTGACATGCCGATACAGTATGCAGGCATAACACAGGAGCATCTGGCAGTACGTAACAAAGTGGGCATATTCGATGTGTCACACATGGGTGAGATATTCATAAGCGGACCCGATGCCGAGCGTTACATCAACCACATCTTCACCAATAACATAAGCGGTTTCAATCCGGGCAAGATCCTGTATGGAATGATGCTGTACCCCAACGGCGGTACGGTTGATGACCTGCTGGTATACCGTGAGTTCGAGCCTGACCACTTCCTGCTGGTTGTGAACGCCGCCAACATAGACAAGGATTACCAGTGGATGCTTGACCAGCAGAAAGGATATGATGTCAAGATAGACAACCAGTCCGATGTCTGGGGCCAGATAGCCATTCAGGGCCCTGAGGCCGAAAAGACCATCGTTGACCTTTTTGGCCTTGACTGCGCAAAGTCATTAAGTTTCTATGAATACTGCAATTCCCAGTACAACGGACACCGCCTGATTGTAAGCCGTACCGGTTACACCGGCGAGGACGGCTTTGAACTCTACGCAACCCTGCAGGATACCGTTGAGATCTGGGACCGCCTTATCAAAGCCGGAGTCCAGCCCTGTGGACTGGGTTGCCGCGATACTCTGCGCTTTGAAGCCGGCATGCCTCTATACGGAGATGAGTTGAGTGCCGAAATCAGCCCCATAGAAGCCGGCCTTGGAATGTTCTGCAAACTGGACAAAGCCGAATTTATAGGCCGTGAAGCCTTGGTTGCCCAAAAGGAGCTTGGAGTTGAGAAAAAGCTGGTGGGTATTGAGATATTTGACCGCGCAATCCCCCGTCACGGCTACCCTGTAGAACTCGAGGATGGCACTGTAATAGGCGAGGTCACCACCGGTTACCACAGCATCAGCCTTGACAAGAGCATCTGCTTTGCCCTTGTAAAACCCGAATACGCCGCATTGGACACAGACCTTTTCATCAGGATTCGTAAGAAAGTATTCCCCGGCAAGGTTATCAAGAAACGTTTTTATCAGACAAATTACAAAAAGTAAAAGATATGAGTAAGATTATTGAAGGACTCAAGTACAGTGATACCCACGAGTGGGTTAAGGTAGAAGGTGATATCGCAGTCATCGGAGTAACGGATTTTGCACAGAAGGAGATGGGCGAGATCACCTATGTTGATTGCCCCGATGTGGATGATGAGGTAGAGAAGGGTAGCGAGTTCGGTGCTCTGGAGAGCGTAAAGGCTGCCAGTGACCTGTTCAGCCCCGTAAGCGGAACCGTAACCGAGGTAAACGAGGAGGTTGTTGACGATCCCAAACTGGTAAACGATGACGCATTCGCAAACTGGATCATCAAGGTTCAGATGAGTGATGCATCCGAGCTTGACGACCTGATGGACGCTGCTGCCTACAAAGCATTTATCAAGGAATGATGTCAGGTTTCCAGTATTTCCCGCATACAGACAGTGATATTCGCGCCATGCTTGACCGCATTGGCGTGAATAGTTTAGATGACCTGTATGCCGATGTTCCGCAGGACTGCCTTTACAAGGGCGAGTATGACCTGCCCGATGCAATGACCGAGCAGCAGGTCCGCGATTTCTTTGAGGGGTTGGCTGCAAAGAACCCCAAGCTGAAGGTGTTTGCCGGAGCCGGTGCTTATGACCACTATACCCCGGCAGTGATACCCTATATCACACAACGCAGCGAGTTCATAACCGCCTATACCCCGTATCAGTGCGAGATATCACAGGGTACGCTCCGTTACATATTCGAGTACCAGAGCATGATCTGCACCCTAACCGGAATGGACGTTAGTAACGCCTCCATGTATGACGGCCCCACAGCCGCCGCCGAGGCTATGCGCATGATGGTAGCCCAGGCCAAGAAACGCAACACCGTGCTGGTATCAAACACCCTGCTTCCGCAGGTAAGGGGCGTGATTGCCACATATGCCAAGTATGCCGGCATAACCATAAAGGAGATCGCTCAGGAAGGCGGTCAGACAAGCAAGGCATCACTTGAGGCCCTCATTGCCGACGGTGATGTTGCAGGTGCAATCATTCCGTCTGTAAACCGCTTTGGTATAATCGAGAACATGGACGGTATGGCCGATGCCCTGCACGCCGATAAGGCTCTGCTTACCGTATATTGCGATCCGTCTGCCCTTGCAGTGGTAAAGACACCCGCAGAGTGGGGTGCCGATGTCGCCGTAGGCGATGGCCAGCCGTTGGGTATTCCGTTGTGCTACGGAGGTCCGTACGTGGGCTTCATGGCTTGCCGTCAGGATTATATGCGCAAGCTGCCCGGACGTATTGTGGGTGAGACAAAAGACAAGGAGGGCCGCCGCGCATTCGTACTCACGCTGCAGGCCCGCGAGCAGCACATACGCCGCGAGAAAGCCACCAGCAACATATGCTCAAACGAGAGCCTTATGGCACTTTGGGTAACGGTATACCTGTCACTTATGGGTCCCGAGGGGATGAAACAGGTCAACGACCTGTGCTACCAGCGTGCCCATTATCTGTACGATAAGCTCCTTGAGACAGGACAGTTTGAGCCGGTATTCAAGGATGCGGTATTCCTGAAAGAGTTCGTACTCAAGTCAAAGGTTCCTGCCGCTCAGGTTCAGAAGAAACTGGCCGATTCTGGATTCTTCGGGGCTCTTGAGACCGAGGATGGTTATGTAAGTTTCTGCGTCACCGAGAAGCGTTCATACGCCGATATTGATGCACTTGTTGAATCCTTAAAGAAGTGACGCCATGAAATACTACGACAAACTGATATTCGAGTTAAGCAAGCCCGGTCGCGTGGGTTATTCTCTGCCGCAGGCTTGCAGCAAGTGTGCCGATACCAAGGCAATTCCCGCTGCACTGCTTAGAGGCAAGACACCGGAACTGCCCCAGGTAAGTGAGGTGGATGTGGTACGTCACTATACCAACCTTAGTCAGATGAACTTTGGCGTTGACACCGGATTCTATCCGCTGGGCAGCTGCACCATGAAGTACAATCCCAAGATCAACGAGGAGATTGCAGCAATGCCCGCATTTGCAGGAATTCATCCGTTGCAGAAGGATGTTCCCGGTGTAGATGCTGTATATGAAGGCCTGGATCATGCTCTTGCATCAATAACAGGCATGAAGCACTTTACCTTCAAGCCCTGTGCGGGTGCTCATGGTGAGCTTACCGGCCTTATGATAATCCGCGAGTACCACCTCTCACGCGGTGATAGCAAACGTACCCGTATCATAGTTCCCGACAGCGCACACGGAACCAACCCCGCCAGTGCAGCCGTATGTGGACTGGATGTGGTCGTGGTAAAGTCAAACGTCAACGGACTGGTTGATGTAGAGGATCTGAAACCCCTGCTGGACGATACCATTGCCGGTATCATGATGACCAACCCCAATACCCTGGGACTCTTCGAGAAAGACATCAGGGAGATTGCACAGTTGGTACATGCCGCAGGCGGTCTGCTCTACTATGACGGAGCCAACATGAACCCGCTCATTGGTACGGTTCGTCCGGGTGATATGGGATTTGACGTGATGCACCTTAACCTGCACAAGTCATTCTCCACTCCTCATGGAGGTGGCGGTCCCGGAAGCGGCCCTGTGGGAGTATGTGAAAAGCTGGTTCCGTTCCTGGGCGTGAACGTATCGGGATTCAACGGCAACTTTGGCGTAATGCTGCGTGCATACGCCTATCTGCTTATGCTGGGCCGCCAGAACGTGAAACTGTGCGGCAAACTGGCTACCCTGGGTGCCAACTACATCAAGGAGTCGCTCAAGGATTGCTACAAGCTGCCCATACCTACCGTATGCAAGCATGAGTTCGTGTTTGACGGACTCATCAACGACGGCGCACGTGAGGGTAAGGAGGGTGCCGCAACTCTGGATGTAGCCAAGCGTCTGCTTGACTTCGGGTTCCACGCACCTACTATCTATTTCCCGCTGCTGTTCCATCAGGCTATAATGATTGAGCCTACTGAGACAGAGTCAAAGGAGACATTGGATGAGTTTATTGATGTGATGCGCAAGATTGCCGCTGAGGCAGCACAGGATCCCGATATCCTGCACGGCGCACCGCACAATACACCCATATCGCGTCCCGATGAGACTACAGCGGCACGTAATCCTATCCTTAAAATTCAGGACGAATGCGCTTGCTGATAATCGGTGCGGGCCCCGGCGGTTATGAGACCGCGGTCGAGGCTGCAAAACGCGGATTGGAAGTTACCCTCATCACTGAGGGGCCGCTTGGCGGTACCTGTCTGAATGAGGGTTGCATACCTACCAAGACATTCTGCCACTATGCCGAGCTTGTTGAGCAGAATCTTAAAGCAGGCCTGGATTGCAAACCTGCATTTGCTGCAGTCGCTGAACGCAAGCAGGCTGTCATTGAACAGCTTCGCGGCGGCATAGATATGCTGCTCAAGAACGTGCAGGTGGTATGCGGCAAGGCTCAGTTCAAGGATTCCAAGACGGTTGTTTGCAACGGTCAGGAGTATACCGCCGATAAAATCATCATCGCAACCGGTTCGGTGTCGGCGTCGCTACCCATACCCGGTGCGGAGAGTTGCATTACGTCAAAGGAGATTCTGGAGTCTACAGAAGTTCCACGGAGTCTCTGCGTGATAGGTGGTGGCGTTATAGGGCTTGAGTTCGCATCGATATTCCGCAGCTTCGGCAGCGAGGTAACGGTGCTGGAGTATTGCCCCAATATTCTGCCGCGCTTTGATGTGGATCTGGCCAAACGACTCAAGCAGTCACTCTCCAAACGCGGCATCAACATCGAGGTGCAGGCGCAGGTGACAGGCATCGACGGCAATATCGTAACCTATCTCAAAAAGGACAAGGAGTTTACTGTCCAGGCCGATAAGATACTCATGGCTGTGGGCCGACGCCCCAACGTTGAAGGCCTGAATCTTGAGGCTGCAGGCATTGACTACACCCGCAAGGGTATCACGGTCAATGACCGCTTTGAGACATCGGTTCCCGGCATATTCGCGGTGGGTGATGTGACTGGAGGCATAATGCTGGCTCATGCAGCTACCTATCAGGGATTGCATGCGCTTAATTATATCTGTGGCCAGGAGGACAGCATACGCTTTGACCTTATTCCGGCAGCTGTATTCACTATGCCCGAGGTTGCAACCGTGGGCCTGACTGAGGAGCAGTGTAAGGAGCAGGAACTCCCGGTTCGCTGTCTCAAGTCATTCTATCGCGCCAACGGCAAGGCCGTTTCTATGGATGAGACCGACGGTTACTGCAAGCTGATAGTTTCAGAGAATGGTGCTATACTGGGAGCTCATCTTATGGGTGCTCATGCATCGGACCTGATCCACGAGATTGCAGCCGTAATGAACCTGAACGGCACACTGGCCCAGCTCCAAAGCGTAATTCACGCTCATCCCACCCTCAGCGAAGTCTTGCAGGCTGCACTGCACAATTAAAAAAGGCGACTTGAAAAAGTCGCCTTTTTTAATCTATATCGGTTTTTTAGAAGCCACCGAAGCCTCCCATGCCACCGCCGAAGCCGCCACCCATGCCGCCGCCGAAGCCGCCGCCGAAGTCGCCGCCCATCATCATGAAGTCACCGCCGCCGAATCCGCCGAAATTCTGCTCGCTTACTTTGCAGCCCTTGGGGAGAGTGAAGAATGCGGGATCAACATCCTCGGCAATGAAGTTCTGAGCAGTCTGGCTTGTGGTTGACCAGTCGTTCTCTGTTACGGTTGACAGAGGAATTCCCTCATATACGCATACTGTGATGTTCTGGGTAAAGCCCATCTGGTTCGAGGGGCTCATTGAATACTTCTTGCAAGTAACACCTGCAACCTGCTCTTCGCCAAGTTCCTTGATCTTGTTCCTACGGATGGTCTTCTTGTCCAGGTTCATCCAGTCAATATCACCAAGCTGACCGATCTGGGCACCGCCCATACCGAAACCGCCAAAGCCGCCCATGCTGCTACGGCCGCCACGTGCGCCGCCGAATATAGGCATTGCGGTTGCAGTGTTCTCTTTCTCGTTGATGGTGTATGTTGTGTCGCCAACGGCTATTGTACGGGTAATGTTCTCACCGTAAACGGTTATTCTTGCAGTCTTCTTTCCGTAGTCATCGAAATAGATCTGCTCTCTCATGTCGCTGGAATTGAAGTTGTTCATCATATTGATGAATGTGCTGTCACCGAATGCGGCAACTCCACCACCTCCCATTGCAGCCATCTGAGAGAAATCAGGCATATCGCCCATATCGGATGTAACTGTGATAACTCCTGACTTAACGCCAAAAAGCACCTCTTTTACCTCTTTCTTCTTTGCGCTTGCTGAAACGCCTACTGCCAGAATCAGGGCAGCCATCAAAATCTTTTTCATTGTCCTTATTTTGTTTTTTTTGTTACTGTTTCGAGTTGTCGTAAAGAATATACCGTACAACCCGAAAAGTTAAAACGGACAACGGATTATAAATGTCAGAAAAGTTTGGATATGAGGTCGGGGCGGCCTATGCGGCGCAGTTCGGAGATGAGGCGGTGACGCTGTGCAGGGTCATACCAGAAAAAGAACTGACGTTGCGCCTGTTTGTCACGCTCTGTACGGGCGGTATAGACAGGTTGCATAGTGTATGGATTGATTCCGGTATAGAATATCTCGGTACTCAGGGTCATGGGCGTGGGCGTGAAGTCCTGTATCTGCTCCAACTTGAAGTTCAGACGTTTGGTGATGATGGCAAGCTGGGCCATATCTTCCTCACTGCAACCGGGGTGGCTGCTGATAAAATACGGAATGAGCTGCTGCTTTAGTCCGCATTCGTGGTTTATCTTGTCAAAAGTTTTCTTGAACTGCTCAAATTGCGTGAACGATGGCTTACGCATAAGCGCCAGCACGGAGTCCGATGTATGCTCGGGAGCAACCTTTAGTCGTCCGCTCACGTGGCGGCCTATAAGTTCACGGGAATAATCCATATGGGATTTATCGGCCTTGGGATCCGGGTCACGATATTGCAGTATATCATAACGTATTCCGCTGCCTATGCAGGTCTTCTTGATGCCGGGTACCTTATCGGCATCCTTGTAAAGCTGTGTCAGTGTCGTAAGGTCAGTTCCTAGATTGGGACATACCTTAGGTGTTAGGCATGTGGGCCGTTTGCAATGCAGACATTTGTTTTTGTCACGTCCTCCGGTGCCGTACATGTTGGCCGACGGACCGCCCAGGTCTGATACGTATCCTTTGAAATCCTCCATCTGTGTAATCTGACGGAGCTCCTTAAGTATGCTTTCACGGCTGCGGCTTACAATCTGCTTGCCCTGATGGGCCGATATGGTGCAGAACGAGCAACCTCCGTAGCATCCGCGGTGAATGGTTACCGAGTGGCGAATCATCTCATAGGCGGGTATGCGTTTGCCGTTGTAACGCGGGTGGGGCAGGCGTGTATAGGGCAGGTCATAAATTGCATCCAGCTCCTGAGTGGTGAGCGGAGGATAGGGAGGATTCACAACCACATAGCTGTTGCCGATAGGTTGTATTATACGGTGAGCTTCAATCATGTTTGACTCCTCCTCGATGATGCGGAAGTTTGCGGCCTGGCTGCGTTTGTCATTCAGACACTGCTCATGTGATGCCAGAACTTTATCCTGATCTGTAATGCCTCCGGGAACATCCTTGGTCATGAATGCCACTTGAGGCATTGTCAACAGATCCTGTGGACGGCCTTCATTCAGAGCATCGGCCAATTCAATGGTTACCTTCTCGCCCATGCCGTAGGTAAGGTAATCGGCCCCGCTCATCTCCAGGATGTTGGGCAGCAGTTTGTCCTGCCAGTAGTCGTAATGTGTGAAACGTCGCAGGGAGGCCTCAATGCCGCCAAGTACAACCGGGACATCGGGGAACAGTTTCTTAAGGGCCTTTGTGTAGACTATGGAAGGATACTCGGGGCGTCCGGTGTGGCGTCCGTCAGGAGTGTAGGCATCCTCGGAGCGCAGTCGCTTGCCTGCAGTATAGCGGTTAACCATAGAGTCCATGGCTCCGGCCGAAACGCCAAAGAAGAGTCGCGGCGCACCCAACTTCCTGAAGTCACGCAAATCGTCTTGCCAGTTGGGCTGCGGAACAACAGCTACCTTGTAACCGTGAGCTTCAAGGACACGTCCTATTACGGCAGTACCGAACGAAGGGTGGTCCACATAAGCGTCACCGGTAAAAAGAATCACGTCCAGCTGGTCCCAGCCCAGACGGTCGCACTCTTTTTTTGTTGTAGGCAGCCACTGTGGCATCTTTTATTCGGCAGGTTGGGTTTCGGGGTTCTCGGCATCCCACTTGCGATAGAGAGCAATCAGGTTCTTAAGGCCGAATGCCTTCATGTCGCGATGATAGATTACATCTATGCAGAGGTCAAGCAGGTCCTTATCGGAACCCTGCGGTGTGGTAAGCAGGGAACGGATGTTCAGTTTAAGTTTGTCCAAAGACTGCTCAGTGACTATTCCGCTGCTGTCAATCAGTAACTGAAAAAGTGAAAAACGGCGGATTGTGTTGAGATTCTCATCGGACACGTTTATGCTGCGTGTTCCGGATTCGTTAGCTTGGATTGTATACATAGTAATCAGGTTATTTGTCGGTCAGATATGATATTACGGATCTCATTATGCGGTCACGCTCCTTTGGGGACTCAATGCTCTCAAACGGGAATCCCAGAATGAGTGTTGCATATGTCCGGTTTTTGAAGCCCACTCCGGCAGTAAGTCCGCTTTGCGGATATGTAAACAGTGTGGATGCAAGACCTACAGGTCTTATCACATCCGGTTTGGAAACTCCATAACCATCCCTGTCGGCATTGCGTCTGATTTCGGCCTTGCTTCGCATACCTCTTATCTGATTGTCGGTGAGCGAAGGAAGCGGCCCTTCCCATCTAAAATGAAGCACTTCGGATGCGAATGATTCATCTCTCAGATCCGATATCATATCAGCTCCCACGTATGATCCGCTACATAGAAGTTTGCCGCCTTTTTGCAGGTAATCCCTTACGGCTCTCTGCATTGACGGAGGAAATGTGGAGTAATCCTTATTGCATATTGTGTCTTGTGCAGAGCGTTTCTGGAGTCCCAGAATAAGATCCACTATGCGATAATCGGAGAGTTTTATCATGCCCTCCTGAACAGCCTCGCGGCTGCATGACACGAATGACCATCCGGCCTGGGCAATGGACTTGCCGTGTATTACAGGATAATCAAAAGTGTTACCTGCAAGCAGGGCTCCGTTCAGGGTCTCGTCTCCGATTCCAAGTGAGACCTCCTCTTCGGAGTCAATTGAATCAAGCTCGAATATCTGCTGTGCGCCGCCTAGAATGGGGGAGTACATATACTGGACTCCGGGATCGGATATTATGTCAAATCCCTGGGTGCTGTCGGTTATGATTGTCTCGGGACCGCTCAGACGCTGGAATCCGTTGACAACAAGTGCGGTGTTTCGGCTTTCCGATGATAAACAGGCGGCAAGTGTCTCTGACGGCATGCTTTCACCGCCTTCATTTACAGCAGTAACCCTGAAGCGGTAAATGTGGTCACGCTCGGGTGTGAAATTGTAGTTGGCGGTGCGTGTGAATGTGCCGCCGTCAAATCCGTTGTCATCAACTGCCGTATAGACTATGTAGCCACCCGGGACTGCTGTGGGCTCAAGTGTATCGGTAACAGCCTGCCACGCGAGTGAAAATGCGGTTCCGTTGGTGGTTATCCTGAAATGGTCAACCGGGAGAGGCTGTATCACATAACTGCGGTCATGCATGAAACTTATATACCGCAGGATTGATTTATAAATGGAGCGTGAGGCGGTAAACCGGAAATTCGGATTAAGTGCAAGACATACATCGCGGAAGTTCTGGTGTGAGAGCAGTTCCAGAAGCATTGACAGAATCTGCGGTTCGCGGCTTTCGCAATAACTTTTGTCCCATATGCCACGATAGATCCAATCGCGTCCTATGGCAGGAGGAAGGTCCCGGCGAAGTCCTGTAAGTACCATATCGGTCAGGTCGCGGCTTATGTCACGGGTGTGTCCTTCGCCCAGAATACCGTCATTGAAATCGGTGGTGCATATTCCAAGTGAACCGTATAGCGTATCGCCATAGGTGTAGCCCGCATCGGTATGAAGTGCAAAGTAGAGTTCAAGCGGTACTCCCAATCCGGGATTCGCCTTGTTGAATATGGAGCCTCCCGAAAGCCAGTTGGCCATATAGGGACGCGTCCATATATCTTCACGGTATTCATCCTGGCCCTGATACTTGCTGTAAACGCTGTCGGGAGCACCGGCAAATCTGGTGTAGTAACGCGCACCCATGTTGTAGCGGGGAGCGGTTATCTCAAGTCCGTGGCTGATTTCGGTATGTGTGCCTCCTCCGAATCTTACTGCATCGGCGTTGATGGTTCCATGCATCTCGCTGCTGTTGTCAAGACTTACCATTCCCTGTGGGCTTTCACCTTTTTTGAAGTGGAAAGTGCCCAGATATACCCATGTTCCTCCGCCCATCTGCTGGTTTACCCGGAATGTGGTGGAACCGCCGGTGTGGAACACTATGTAACGGGCATCGTCAATGCTTGATGAGTCAGTCTGATATGTTACGTAAACACCGTAATCACCGTCTTCGGGTATATCGGGAATCCAAAAAGCTGTAGACATAGGTATTCCCGGACCGTTGCCGGCCTCGGCGGTACGGGTCTTAACCTGCAGACTGTCGGGAAGTATACGGACAGAGTCTCCTGAGAAACCTCCGGCTATATACTCCGACCATATGCCGTCCTCACGGTAACCGTTTTCCCTGCATTTTACAATCACGCCGTTTGTCTGCCAATCCCGCTCACGCGCAGTATATACAACTGCGCCTGCGTTTTCAAGCATAGGGATAATATAAGGGTAGGCGAATGACTGCGTGAGGAAATCCTCACGTGTACAGTATAACGGTGGGCGCTGCCATTCCCACAGGCTGTCCTCGTTGTCGAAATAAAGGCCGTGACTTGGGGTTACAGCCATATGGATATTGGCGAGTCCCTTCTTGGGAGTGTATATGCGACTGTCATTGTTTACCCAGGGACGTCCGTCATACCAGGTCTCGTTCCATAGGTTTTTCTGGCTGATGGTGTTTCGGGCCCAGTTGGGAATGAAACTCTCTATTGTCTTGTTTCCCACATACAGCTGGAGATGGTATTTGCGGATATCCTGCGGAAGTGACTCCCTGAGATGGGTGTAGATTGAATCCACAAGTTCGTGACGGAAAAGCTGATATCCGAAGTTCTGGTTCAGATGTATGTCCAATCGGGTTCCGCGACGGTTTATGTCGGTATGTTCAACCTTGATTGTCTTAAGGTCGAATTCTCCCTGATATTGTTCAAAATGGTCCCTGACACTGGCGCGTATAGCAGCATTGTCCGTCTGGGCCCGGAGGCTCTGAACGGACAACAGGACGGCCAGCGCCGTCAATTGAACCATGCGCCGGAACATGTCAGTAAAGGATAAGGTTCCTTACTTTTTGAGTTTGGTCAGCTTGTCGATGACCTTGGTGATCTCAGCCTGGAAATCTTTGACAAGTGCGCGGTAGTACTCCTTTGCTTTGCCGGGTTCGGTGTGGCTGATACGTGTGATGAATTCGTTGTCTATGCGGAGCAGGTCAACGATCAGCTTCTCGGCCTCCTTCTGATTGGTACCGGGAACAAGCTCCTTATATATGAGGCACTCGGTGAAGATGTCACCTATTACATAACTGATGTCTCTCTTGAGTTGTCTGCGACTTGCCATAGTAGTGCGTATTTGGTTATAGAGCAAAGATAGGAAAAAACAAAAAAGCACACAATAGGGACAGTCCCCTTTGTGTGCTTTTTTTCAATTTTCAATTTGTCAGGCGGGGATGATGAAGCTGATTGCTCCGGGAAGGACTTCGATATGGAAGTCGTTGCCGGGCAGCATCTCTCCGTCAAGACATAGCTCTATCTGCTTGTTGCTGTGGACATCGACAGTCTTGGACTGGCGGTATATGAAATGCCTGCTTGCCTTGGGGTCATCCAGGTGGTTGCCTGCGGTGTATATGGGGAGCAGACCAAGGAATCCCATGAGAGTGGTGGTCTTGCAGTAACCTACATCCATCAGGCCGTCATCGTTCTTGGCGCGGGGTGAGCAGAAAAATTCACCTCCTACATGGTTGTTGTTGCCAAGTGTGCACAGAAGCATGCGCTTGCCGGGATTGAGCTCCTCACCATCGGCCTTAACCTGAATACGGTTGAAACGGCCGCAGAAAATGGCCTTTACAATACCCCAGCGATAGGGGTTCTTGTTACCCTTACGGCTCAGCTTGTTGGCTGTCGATGCAACGACTGAGTCAAATCCAAAGTTGCATACATTTATTGAATATCGGTCATCACCGACTTTTATGATGTCGATCTTGTGAGCTTTTCCTTTTACCAGATCCTTCACGCTCAAGAAATCCTTACCCTCGTAATATTTGATGAAATCATTGCCGCTTCCGTAGGCCAGTACGGCAAGGTGTTTGTTCGAAGCTCCTACCATACCGGTGGCAACCTCGTTGATGGTACCATCGCCTCCGCATGCCACAAAGCATACCTCATCTTTGGGGTGCTCTGCGCAGTACTCCTTTACAAATACTGTGGCGCTCTTCTCGGCTGTGGTGCGGTAGATTTCGTAATCGATTGACTCTTCCAAATTGTTGATGTCGGCTTGGATCTTGTCGGCATTGCCGGCCTTGCTTGGTTCGGCATTGATAATGAAACAGTAATGCATTATGTCCTTTAATAGGGGGTTGGTAAAAAAGTTTGGCAAATATAATAAGAATCTATTAAAATTTGTGAAATTCATCATGAATTAATACCTTAGCACCGTGAATTAAACTTGTATGATATGAAAAGAACAGTTCTTACAGTGATTCTCATGCTTTGCTTCGCAGGCGTTGCAAATGCAATTAAACCTCTTCAGACCGAAGGTTTTGACAAATACAATAACAGTTTCAAGGTTGATCTGGTTTCATTGGGCTACATGTCTCCGCAGATAGTCTGGGAGCATTATACCAACACCAGGTTCTCATACGGCGTATCCTTGCAGACGCATTTTTTGAACAGGAGCAATGCCGTAAGGTCATTCGCCAGTGAGGAGCGTCCTACTCAGGTAGAACTTGACGGAAAAACGTACGATCTTAGCTGGTCCGGTCATCCAGCAGGCTGGTATGCTGATATTACGATGGGTGACGGCACCCATGAGGTTAAGTGGGACCGCAAGTATGTTGGCGTTATGGTATGCCCTGAGGGCCGATTCTATTTCGGAAGCAAACCGCAAAGAGGATTCTACTTTGTTGGAAGAGTCGATATGGGACTCTTCCGCGAGCAGTTCAATGTGTCAAACACCACTCTTAACAAGGAGTACATCAGCAATCTTACCCCTGAGGAGAAAGAGACCGATGAAAGGTATCTCAAGTATCAGGAAAAGCCCTGGCATAGGGGAAATGTTGAGCAGGGTGAGACCTTCATGGCAGTAGGAGTAGGTGGTGGTCTGGGCTTCCAGGGATGGTTCAAGAAAAACTCACACTGGGGCTTTGACCTGAACTGTTTCGGCAAGTCAGACTGGAAGTTCTCCGAGGATGACAATGTATGGGAATGGTTCTGGGGAGTAGGCAGCCCGGTTGACTTCAACGCCTCCATCATATACCGCTTCTAAATAACAACCAAATATTTGCAAGGGTGCGCATTTTTGACGAAATTTGCGCACCCTTACTATTTAGAAGAGGTATTTAAAACAACATACTATACACATGAGTACAAAAAGCGCATTACAGATTGCACGCGCCGCTTATCAGCCCAAACTTCCCAAGGCTCTGCGCGGTGCTTTGAAGGCTGTTGAGGGTGAACCCACACAGTCAGTTGCCGATCAGGAGGAGGTAAAGAAGCTCTTCCCCAACACCTACGGTATGCCGTATCTCAAGTTTGAGCCGGCCGAAGGTGCTCCCGCAAAGAAATCAATCAACGCAGGCGTTATCCTGTCAGGCGGTCAGGCCCCTGGCGGTCACAACGTGATTGCAGGTCTGTTTGACGGACTCAAGAAACTCAACCCCGCCAACAAGCTCTACGGCTTTATCCTGGGCCCCGGCGGTCTGGTTGACCACAATTATATGGAACTTACAGCCGATATCATCGACGAGTACCGCAACACCGGCGGTTTCGATATCATCGGTTCAGGCCGTACCAAGCTGGAGAAGAAGGATCAGTTCGATAAGGGTCTGGAGATTCTGAAAGCTCTTGACATCAAGGCTCTCGTTATCATCGGCGGTGATGACTCAAACACCAACGCATGCGTTCTGGCCGAGTACTACAAGGCTATCGGCGCAGGTGTACAGGTTATCGGTTGCCCCAAGACCATCGACGGTGACCTTAAGAACTCCGAGATTGAGACCTCATTCGGTTTCGATACCGCTACCAAGGTTTACTCAGAGATCATCGGTAACATTGAGCGTGACTGCAACTCGGCCCGTAAGTATTGGCACTTCATTAAGCTGATGGGACGTTCAGCCAGCCACGTAACTCTGGAGTGCGCCCTGCAGACCCAGCCTAACGTAACCCTGATAGGTGAGGAGGTTGAGGCCAAGAACCAGACTCTTGATGACATTGTAACATATATCGCTCAGGTTGTTGCCGACCGTGCAGCACGCGGTCTCAACTTCGGTACCGTTCTGGTTCCCGAGGGCCTGATCGAGTTCATCCCCGCCATCAAGAAGCTCATTGCTGAGCTGAATGATGTTCTTGCTGCAAACCAGGCCGAGTTTGACCTGATCAAGATGAGCCGCAAGATTGAGTACATAGTAAGCAAGCTCTCAAAGGAGAATGCTGCCATATTCCAGAGCCTGCCCGAGAGCGTAAGCCGTCAGTTGGCCCTGGAGCGTGACCCGCACGGAAACGTTCAGGTATCTCTGATTGAGACCGAGCAGCTGCTGGCCGATATGGTTGGCGTTAAGCTGGAAGAGTGGAAGAAAGAGGGCAAGTATCTTGGCAAGTATGCAACACAGCATCACTTCTGCGGATACGAGGGTCGTTGCGCAGCTCCGTCAAACTTTGACGCTGACTACTGCTACAGCCTTGGTTACAACGCATCAATGCTGATTGCTGCCGGCAAGACCGGTTACATGTCATCAATCAAGAACACCGTAGCTCCTGCCGACCAGTGGATTGCAGGTGGTATACCTATCACCATGATGATGAACATGGAGAAGCGTAACGGTGAGATGAAGCCCGTTATCCGCAAGGCTCTTGTTGAGCTGAACGGCGCTCCTTTCAAGGAGTTCATCAAGCATCGTGCCGAGTGGGCCCGTGATACCTGCTTCGTATATCCCGGTCCTATCCAGTACTTCGGTCCCACCGAGGTCTGCGACCAGCCTACCAAGACTCTCCAGCTTGAGCACAAGTAAAAAGAAATCAACCAAGAAAAGGGTTTCCGTTCCTAAGAAGAAAGGACGGAAGCCCTTTTATATGTTGCCCGACTGGTTGCACTGGCTCGTAACAGGCGCGCTTATAGTCGTTATATCTATAGGCGCATATTACGCGTTCCTGCGTCCCTATTTCTATCGCCTGCGTCCGTGTCAGGGCGCCAGGGAGTACGGCGTATGCCTGCCCACGGGATTTCTGTGCTATGGAATAGACGTGTCTCATCATCAGGGCCAGATAAACTGGGAGAAAGTATCGGTTTCATCGGCCCAAAACGGCTATCCCATAAGGTTCGTTATAATGAAGGCAACCGAGGGCAGTTCATTTACCGATCCTGATTACCTTGATAATATCGCAAATGCACGCAAGGCCGGATTCGTGTGCGGTGTGTATCATTTTTATGATCCGTGGACATCGCCTCAGAAACAGGCTCAGCACTATATCAATACCGTGAAACTCCAAAAGGGCGATTTCGTACCTGTGGTGGATGTGGAGCGTTCCGGACGTTCATCGGCAGATTTGAAAAAAGATCTGCTTGAGTTCATGAAAGTAATAGAGTCGCATTATGGCGTGAAACCTATTATCTATGCATCTGCAAAGTTCCGCCGCCGCCACCTTAGCAGCTCCGAGTTTGACGCATATCCGTTCTGGGTGGCACATTATTATGTGGTACGTCCCGCCACCGATAAACACTGGCGTATTTGGCAGTTTACTGACCATGCAAGCGTGGACGGTATAGGCGAATACACCGATTTCAACGTATTCCGCGGCTCCGAAGCCGATTTCAACTCCCTTCGCATAAAATGATACAATTGGGGTCAGGCCCCTTTTGTATCATTCTGGCCAAAATAGTACAAAAGGGGCCTGACCCCAATTGTATCATTTTAGGGATTTTCCCCTTAACATGTAGGGATTTTCCGTGATGCGGGTATTATTACCGTATTATTTTTGCATTGGAAAGAAACCAATAAAACATACGGTTATGAAAAAGTCAGTATTGTTTATGGCATTGATGGCAGTCACAATGACAGCCGGTGCGCAGAGAAACGACTTGTACTCAACCGGTAAAACCAATACCGGAAAGTCTTCAGGTTCGTCGGCAACACAGACAACAACTGTGACACGTACCCCGTCATACACCGAGCCTGCAGCTCCTGTGGAGTCAGCAGCTCCTGTAATCAAGACTACACCTCAGATAATAGTAGACCGTGATCCCGATGAGTATAACCGCCGTTATACCTACGGAACCAGTCAGATTCAGTATGAGGACGGTACCTTCCTGGACGATGTGCCCACCATATATATACATGACACCATATATGTAGGTATACGTGAGGAGAGTGACGGCTCATACGCCGAAGGTTACAGTGATGCGGTCGAGGATTATTACCTGACCCGCCGTCTGTACCGTTTCCGTCGCGCATATCGTCCCTATTACTCACTGTATGATGACCTGCTTTGGGATATCATATATTGGGATCATTATTGGGATTACGATTACTGGTACTATTCACACACCTGGTATTATGACCCCTGGTATGCTGATCCTTGGTTCTACGATCCCTGGTATGGACGTTACTATTACAGTTCATACTATTATGCAGGTCAATATTACTTCCCTGCATACTACTACTCTCATACCGTTTATGTTCCTTCAAACGGAAGGACTGCAGGTTATACTCCTAACCGTCGCATCAACGGCGAAGGATGGGATAGGAATCTGAGCCGTAGTACTACGGATCGCGTAGCTCTCTCCGGATCAAGCAGCAACCGCAGCGTAAGCCGTACCTCCAATACAGTGGCTTCCAGATCTGTCAACGGTGGATCAAGTCCCGAAAGAACTACGTCAGCTTCATCATCAAGCCGCAGTGTTGCAGCTTCATCATCAAGTCGCAGCGTTTCGAACAGCAGCTCAAGCCGCAGCGTATCGAACAGCAGTTCAAGTCGTAGTGTATCGGGTTCAAGCTCAAGCCGCAGCGTTTCGGGCAGCAGCTCAAGCCGCAGCGTATCGCAATCCAATAATACTCAGGCTGTAAGAAGTGTGGCACCTGCAACATCAAGCCGTTCAAGTTCAGAACGCTCAACACAGTCAGGTTCGACATATAACCGTCCAAGCAGCACCAATTCCAGTTCGAGCCGTAGCGTTTCAAGCTCAAGTACATCGCGCAGCAGCAGTGGAAACAGCAACTCCAACGTATCACGCAGTACAAGTGGAAGCAACTCAAGCCGCAGTGTAAGCAACAGTAGCTCAAGCCGCAGTGTAAGCAGCAGCTCTTCATCAAGAAGCTCCTCTTCGGCAAACACAAGCAGCAGCTCGGTAAACCGCTCAAGTTCGGCAAGCAGCTCATCACGTAGCGTAAGCAGTTCAAGCTCGTCACGCAGTTCAAGCTCAAGCAGCTTCAGTTCAGGTTCAAGCTCAAGCAGCTTCAGCTCCGGATCAAGCAGTTCAGGCGGTTCATTCTCGGGCGGTGGTGGCGTATCACACGGTGCATCCGGTAGTTCCTCAAGAAGATAACCGTTAAGCTCTGATCAAGTCAGACTCAAAGAGACGAATATACCCTAATAGTTGAATTATAAAAATATAACAATATGAAAACCAATAAGTTAACAATAGCATTCCTTGCAATGACAATGTCTATCGCAGTCAGCGCACAGACATCATTCGATGCAGCCAAGCTGTATGAGGAGGAACTTAACGGAACAGCCCGTTATGTGGGCATGGGCGGAGCAATGGGTGCTCTGGGAAGTGATGTATCGGTTATCAGTCATAATCCTGCCGGCATAGGTACATATCGTAACAGCGACCTTAATTTCTCGGTATCATCATTCGGTACATCGGTCAATACCGATCCTTTGGCAACAAAGGCTCATCAGCTCTCCTTGAACGGAAGAACTTACTATTCGCACAACTCCAAGTCGGATATCAATATGGCTTTTGACAACTTCGCAGCCGTTTTCTCAGGCGCAGGTTCGGATGATATGTATTTCAACTTCGGATTATCATACCGCAAGTTGCAGAATATGGACCGTAATCTGGATTATGTCGATGCTTTCAACGATGCCGACGGATATGAGGTATGGCGTGAATACAAGGATAATCAGCGCAATAAGACAAATTCATTCGACTTTAATATATCATGCAATCTGTCAGATATGGTATATTTCGGATGGACAATTGGAATACTTTCAACTGATACCTGGTCCGAGGGTTACTTCTACGATTATTATGGCGCAGGTATGCATCCTGATTATCCCGATGGCCTGGATTATACTACAGTTGATAAGATGAACCAGTCCGATGGTGCAGGTTGGAACATGGCATTAGGTACAATAATCCGTCCTATCCCGGCACTCCGCCTGGGTGCCGCCATCAAGACTCCCACCTATTATCGTCAGACCCTTGAGTATGCCGATTATCTGTATGCAATAATGGGCGAGGGTAAGGATGGTTCCAAGTTCACCAACTCGGTTGATTACAAATTCTCATCACCCTGGTCACTTGACCTGAGCGCCGGTCTTACATTCGGTATAGGCGATGTCAACTGTGCATTGGGCGCTGAGTATGAGAGACACTTCACACAGCGTTCATCCCTCTCAATCGGCAACACCAAACTGGAGAGTCAGGGAGCTGTTGACTACAAGGATTATTCCGTCATTAAATTAGGAACGGAGTTTAATGTAAAGAATCTCTCACTCAGAGCAGGTTACAACTTCAAGGAGTCAATGTTTAACGATGCATCATATCCATACCTTTATGATACCGATTTCAACGGTTGGAAAAAGGACGGACAGGGTATAGTAACCGAAGTGGGACGTACCGATTTCCAGATAGACCGTCTGGGCAAGACCCGATATTTCACCGGCGGTATAGGATACTGCTCATCACCTGACAGTGACGGCACACAGTTCTACATTGATTTGGCTTACATACACGGTATCCGTAACAGCGTTGTCAATGTGAATGAATATATTGAGGATATTGATGTAAACTACAATTACAAGACAAATAAGGTCCTCCTTACATTAGGATGGAACTTCTAAGATATTTGGTTTGACTTTGAGATAATTTAGGTGGATTCCGGCGGGTCTTGATGACTAGCCGGAATCTTTTTTCAGAACTTACCCAGAATGCGGTCCATAACCCAGTTGGTAGGTGTGGCGCTGATGCCGTCACATGAGCAGACGCCCTTGCCGTTAAGGTGGTCAACAACCGCTTGAACCAGCGGAAACTGAACATGCTCGGGGTTGGGAATGTCAAACTCATGACGTCCTTCGCTGTCATGCAGTGCAATGGGCTGGAAAGTGAATATGGAGAAACATATCATTCCCTTGTCGCCTATCAGTTCAATGCGGTCCTCCTTGGCTGATTCATCGGCAACAAAACACCATGAACCGGAACCTACCAGGCCGTTCTCAAACTTGAAGCAGGCACTTACCGTATCTTCAGCCTGATACAGACCGCCGCGGTTGCTGCAAAGACCGTAGGCGTCGATAATACAGCCGCACAGCTCCTGTACCATATCAATCTGATGCGGTGCCAGATCATAGAAATAACCGCCTCCCGATATGTCGGGGATAACACGCCAGGGCAGGTTGGTGCTGTTATAGTCCAGCTCCTTGGGCGGTTGGGCAAAGCGTATCTGCACGTTGATAAGCTTGCCTATCTGGGGGATGAGCTCCTTTACCTTGAGGAAGTAGGGTAGGTATCGGCGGTAGTATGCAACAAAGCAGGGTTCTCCGGTCTCGCGTGAAACGCGGTTTATGCGCATACATTCGTCATAGCTCTGTGCCATAGGTTTTTCTATATACACAGGCTTGCCGGCCTTCATGGCCATAATGGCGTATGTAGCATGAGACGATGGAGGAGTGGCTATATAAACGGCATCCACATTGGGGTCCTCGATAAGGTCCATTGCGTCGGTATACCATTTGCGGATATTGTGCCTCTCGGCATAAGAACGGGCCCTTTCCTTATCGCGGCTCATGACTGCCTCAATTGCGGAGCCTTCGGCCTTGGCGAATGCGGGGCCGCTTTTATGCTCGGTAACCTGTCCGCATCCTATAAATCCCCATCTTATCATATTCGGAAAAAACTATTGATTCAATCGTAGAAAGTCCAGCTGAGACCCAACTTGAACATGCCGGGATTGGCGGGATAACCGGGAACAATGAATGAGTCACGGTTATTCATCAGTCCGTCATTGACATGATAATACATCGCATAGAAACGTACTCCTCGGAGTGAGCAGTTTATATAGGCAGTCAACAGGGGATAGCCACCAACCTGCTGGATACAATCATCATTCTGAAGGTGATACATACCTACTGCAGGACAGTATCCCGGAGCATCATATCTTGTAAAGTAGAGAGCGTTTGCTCCCACCTCCATATGCAGTCTCTTGTAATATATGAATTTGAAATACAGGTCTGAGAATATGTTCAGATCCGGCAGAGGAATAATCTTGCGATTGCCCGAAAGCTGGTATGTCACGTTGTTGTCCCAATGAAGCGGACCCAGTTTGAAGTTCTGCTGCAGTGTGGCGCTCAGAATCTGAATGGAACCACTGTGCTGCGCTGCCGTGATGGAGTATGACGGCTGCGTTACGCCGTCCAGGTTAACGTATGCTCCGGCATCATTCTTGAGATAGGTGTAGTTGGCCACATTCTCTACGTCGAGCTGCAGTCTTGTTCCGGTCATCTCCAAATCAATGTAACCACCGAATCGTGTATGGAACTCCTTCTTGAAATCCTCATCCCACCATGCGAATGTTGAATGGTAACTGGCAAGGAAGAAAGGTGATTCATTTGCAGACAAATCGGCATATGCTCCTATTACGGTTTCATGACCCAGTAACGGATATTTGAGTTGCATATCTCCCGACAGCGTGAAATCGCCCAGACTGGCACCTATCAGTACGGTCTCGAAACCGGCTCGGAATGTCAGGTTGTCTCCCTGCGCCTTTTCAAGTTGACCTCCTACAAAGAAATCTCCCTCGTTGTAACGACGCATATACTCGCCCGTGCCGGCCAGGGTGTCGGGCATAGTGTAGTTCTTGACTTCATAACGGGCAAAAGCCGATAATCCCGCAAAAGCCCATTTGGTAGATCCTTCAAGAAGTGACACCGACAGGGTGTTGGACACATAGAAATTCTTCATCAGGTCTATGGAGTCATTATCCAGAAATGTGTGGGTATAGAATCCGTCGGGAACCTGATAGAAAATGTATCTTCTTTGAAGCCGTCCCACTTCAAGCGTGTGGGCAGCCTTTCCGAATTCAACGACGCGGGTAAAGGTATATACCGTATCGCCAATGCTGTCGGTATGCTGTGTGGTGCTTCTTATTGCCAATTCCTGGTTCAGAAGCATCTGCGCGCGTTTCACGTTATTCCAGTTGTCATATAGCCTGAAAGGAATGTCTTCGGGAGAATACTGTTTGCGTCCCTCGGCCATAGCTTCGGGAGTCTTGATATAACGCAGGTCCTGAATACCTCCGTTTTCGGCCACCTTTATCTCATCTTTGTTGGCGGTGACATACAGATGGTATACGTCACCGCGATAGTAGGTATAAAGCCTGGCATCAAACATCGATGTGGACTGGTTGTTGAAACGTCCGCGTCCCAGCTGATAGTCAAGGTCAAAACCTATTCCGACTTTCTTGTTGAAGTTGGCGGCAAAATAGCCTTTGATATGTTCCTCACCTGTACGCCTGTTTCCACCCTTATAGTAATCAATACTCACATGTGGCGTTTTGGCATCGGTAAAACGGAAATCGGACGCATCTTTTACCCAGTAGTCAAATGGTGAGTCAAAAATGAAATCATCGGGTTGGATGCGTTCAAAATAGAGACGTGACAGACGTGGTGAGCCCATGTTGCCCAGATGGCTATAGGTATAGAACATACCTTCCGTCAAGTGCACGTTATGGAAAGAGTGGTGGAGCGTATCAGGCTCAATGATATCTGGCAAGCCTGTACGTGTATTTATGGTCCACTGAAAATAGTCGTGTGATACGGTGCGTTCCACTACGGTGGAGTCCTTGTCCGGGTCCATATTCATGAAACCGTCCATAGTCTCACCGTTGAATCCGTCCTGATTCTGTGACAGGGTGCTCTGTGCCTGTACTGAGATGGAGCCCAACAGCATGACCGAGGTCAATACCGACCCAATGATTGATTTTATGGACGGAATTCGGGCAATCATCTTATGGAATCAGTCGAAGAATGTATTCGGCAATCTTGATTAGCAGTGATACGCCACATGCCACATAAAACGGAAGGGAACTCAATGCCCCGCTGAATTGCAGAATGAACAGAACCGTTGTTACGGCTGCACCGGCCAGAAAGAGTGTGTTAAGGGCGTACCTGGCCTTTTCAACTCTGTCTCCCTGCTCAGAAAGGTGCTTACGCCTAAAGTTGCGGCTGGCCTTGCCTGTTACGTCATATGCGGCACGACTGTCCATATCTGACAGCACTGAGTAAGCCTCGACTATGCGGGAGTGCATAGGAGTCCCTTCGGGATTGTCTGTGATAAGACGCTCGTATGCAGATTTGATTTCGGCATCCGATGCCGATGGATCAAGCCCTAAAACAGTATACAGTTCCTTGTTGGCAGCCATTATCTTCAGTTATTGCCCGATACGGCATCGGTGGCCTTCTGAAACAGAGTGTCCTTAAGGTCGATGGTCTTGATGCGGAACTTGCCGGTACTCTTGAGGAATTTGGTTCCCTTACGGTTATACGCCTCCTTATCGGTAATCCAATCCTCAGCAGGGAAAATCTTGCCGCCTCCTTCACGACCCTCCTCATAGCGGTATTTGATATCGGTCATCTTCATTGTGAATTGACCGTTCTGTACCGAAACGGCGAAGTTGTACGATATCTTGGACTCATCGGCAACAAGAGCTGTGCTCTTGAATACTATCATCTGGTCAACGTGAAATATGAAACGGTGTGCGCCGGCATCCTCGTTCAGAATACGTCCTGCGTTGGCATAGGGTAGGGCAAACCGTCCCTTGGCCCAGTTCAACAGGATATCATAGCACTCGTCGGCATTCATGCCGTCAGGAATCTGAACAGTCTGGGAAAAGTATACATTGCCGTTTTCATCCTGGGGCACTGCACCCTTACCGTATTTGGGATCCTGCTCGTTCACGTCTTTTGCAATTGCAAATACGGTGAATAGCAGACCGGCTATTATAAGTAACGCTTTTTTCATATCAGCACCTTATTTTATATACACCACAAAAATAGTCATTTTTGCCGATAATAGAATGTGGCGTTTCCGTATTATTGGATACCGTGCTCCGAATTAACACGTAAGCCTTGTTAGAGACTATTGCAGGGCCGTTTTTGTCATATTTTACCCATTATATAGAAAATTTTGACATTTTTTCTAAAAAAAGATGCCCTAATCTTTGCGACTAATGGAATTAGTATTATTTTTGCGTCAGTATGGATTAACCAATTAATCATTTCAATAACAAACAACTATGGAGAAAATTTTGAAACAGGCTGCTGAGCTTTATGCAGCATTCGCAAAGGACGCTAACGCACAGGTAGAGAAGGGTAACAAGGCTGCTGGCACACGTGCTCGCAAGGCTTCATTGGAGCTCGAGAAGCTGATGAAGGAGTTCCGTAAGGCTTCACTCGCAGCTGCTAAGTAAGTAGTGGTTTTCAATTTATAAAGGGCGCAGGTTTTTAACTTGCGCCCTTTATTTTATTCCAGATATTGCATTATTCTTCCGCTGATCTGGAGGAGGGAGATTTCGCAGACCTTGGTGTCGTACTGGACTTGGAGCAGGCTCTCCTCGGCGTCAAGGAGGGATTTCTGAGCCTCACGCATCTCCAATCCTGACAGGTTACCCAGCAGGTAACGCTCCTGAGCAATATCCATTGTCTCCTGCGCAGCCTTCAGGTTCTGTTCCTGCAGCTCAAGCAGCATCAGGTTGTTCTGGTATGCCTGCCAGAAATCATCCAGGTTGGCACGCAGTTGAAGCTCCAGCTGCTCCACGGTGATATCGGCATTCATCTCATCCAGCAGGGCGTTGCGTTCCTGTGTGCGCTGCTTGCCGTTGATAAGAGTCATACCTATGGTTGCACCAAAGCTGGGTCCCCAATTCAGACGGTCGGTGTAGGTGCTGTTTCCGTAATAGTTCTGGGTAACGCCGTACGATGCGTTCAGACGCAGGTAGGGGTAGTTGCGTGACTGAACCGATTTGCGGTCCATACGTGCAACAGTGCGGTTGCTCTCGGCTTTAAGAAGTGATGCGTTTACCTTCATCATATCGTCGTAGAGAGACTGGTAGTCAAGGCCCGTGAGCAGGGTGATAGCCGTATCGGCAGCCACATGAACCGAGCGCAGGTCCTGATTTGACATAAGGCGGTTGATGCGGATGTTGGCCGATCCCAACGCCTCATGCTGTTTAAGACTCTTGGCGCTGTCGGCATTGAAATAAACCTGTGCCTGCTGGTAATCCAGACGGGAGTTTCCACCCATATCATAACGCTCGCTGGTTATGCGCAGACGCTCACGCGAGAGCGCGGTGGCGTACTCAAGATTCTTAAGGTGCAAGGTCTGCTTTACCAGGTTGTAGTACTCGGAGGTAAGACTTGCTATATAATCCTCAATTGATATGCGTGTCTGTATGGTACCCTGATTGTGCAACTCCTGCATGCGGTCACGCGTAGCCTGAATGCTGAAACCCTCAAATACGGTCCACTCGGCACGAACCTGAGCGTTGAGCGTCTGGTCCAGCACATTACGGTTTGAAACGGTAGTTCCCTCCGATGCAAGTGTGGCGTCATTGCTTGAAATGGAGCCTGAGTAGCTGCCCTGAATGCTTACAGTGGGCATTCCGCCGGCATAGGACCATGAGTCGTTATTGGCGGCCTTCTCCTCGGAAATGTTTACAAGCCTTATCTGATAACTCTCCCGAATACCCGTCTCCAGGCAATCCTTGAGTGTCATTATCTGAGCCGATGAACCCAGACTGACGGCCAATACGGCCAATATCAATGTAATTCTATGTGGTTTCATTCCTTTTTCTTCTGGGTTTTACGGTCAGTTGAAATGTAACTGTAGATGGCAGGCACTATGTACATCGTAAAGAATGTCGAAATAAGCATACCGCCAACTACGGCTGTACCCATTGCCACACGTCCGGCGCTGCCTTCGCCGTGTGCGAACATAAGCGGCAGCAGACCCAGCATGGTCGATGTCGATGTCATAAGGATAGGCCTGAGACGCTGTATTGATGCATCACGTATGGCAATGAACTTGTCAATGCCGTTACCCTGTTTCTGGTTTGCAAACTCCACAATCAGGATACCGTTCTTGGCCACCAGACCTATCAGCATTATAATACCGATCTCACTGAAAATGTTCATGGTCTGACCACCGGCACGAATGAATACCAATGCACCGAACACAGCCAGAGGCACCGTAATCATCACAATGAGCGGATCCTTGAAACTCTCAAACTGTGCAGCCAGGATCAGGTAGATAAGCAGCAGAGCCAGTCCGAACGCAAACAGCAAGCTGTTTGAGCTCTCGCGGAAGTCCTTGGACTCACCGGTAAGTGCTGTACGGAAAGTATCATCGAGAGTCTCCTTTGCAATCTTATCCATCTCGTCAAGCGCCTGTCCCAGAGTATAACCCTTACCCAGTCCGGCCGATATAGTGGCCGATACAAAACGGTTGTAACGGTACAGACGTGGGGGAGCTATATCCTCCTTAAGGTCCACAAGGTTCTCCATCTGTATCATATCACCGCTTCCGCTACGCATGTAGATGGATTTGAGTGCCTGAGTGGTGTTACGCTGCTGGCGGTTAATCTCGCCGATGATATCATACTGTTTACCGTTCATGTACAGATAACCCATACGCTGACCGCTCAGTCCCCATTGCAGGGTCTGCGCGATATCTCGGGTACTTACACCCAGCAGGTTAGCCTTCTCGCGGTTGATCGATATTCGGACCTCAGGCTTGGAGAACTTAAGGTCAGCATCGGCCATCTGGAAGGCGGGGTTCTCGTTCACGCGGGCAAGGAATGTGGGCAGCACATCCTGCAGCTTCTCAATATTGGTGGCCTGCAGAACATAACGTACCGGCATACCGCCTCGGCCTCCGGCAAATGACGACTGCTGCTGCACGAACGAGCGGGCATCGTTCTCGCGGCGTACTGCAGCGCTCAGCTTCTCAAAGACCTCCATCTGAGAGTAGCTGCGCTCGTTTATGTCCTTAAGGGTAATCTGTATGTTACCGCCGCCACTCATAACACGTGCCGTCACGAACTTGGCATCGGGCATGATGGAATCGACTACATCGTTTATGCGCTCGGTATAGTCACGCATGAATTCGTAGGTAACGCCCTCGGGACCCTGGGTACGAACCGTAACCTGTGAGCGGTCCTCCATAGGAGCCATCTCGGACGGAGTCTTGCTCCACATCCAGGCGGCTGCGCCAAGTGCCAGAACCATTGTTACAAGTGTAATCCAGCGGTTACGCAGCACAAATTCCAGACTCTTGCTGTAGTATCTGTTCAATCCCTCAAAGAAAGGCTCGGACCAGGCGTAGAACGCGTTCTTCTTTTCACGCTTTACCAGAATCTTGGTGGAGAGCATGGGGGTGAAGGTAAGAGCCGCAAAGGTTGAAATCACCACAGCGCCTGCAATCACGAACGCAAACTCGCGGAACAATCGGCCCGTCTGACCCTGCATGAATACTATAGGTACGAATACGCAGAGCAGGGTGATTGATGTGGATATGATGGCAAACAGAATCTCACGTGAGCCGTCAATACCGGCCTGCAACGGAGTCATGCCTTTCTCGATTCGGTTGTAGATGTTCTCACTCATGACTATGGCGTCATCCACCACAAGTCCCACCGACAGCACCACCGCAAGCATTGAGAGCACGTTGATACTGAATCCCAGTATGTACATCACAAAGAATGAGCCGATGATTGATACCGGGATAACCAGACAGGGGATAAGTGTAACGCGCCAGTCGCGCAGGAACAGGAATATGATCAGGATAACCAGAATGAAAGCCTCGTACAGAGTGGTTTTAACCTCATTGATACTGGCACGGATAAAACGGGTGTTGTCAAAACCGTACTCGTAACCAACATCCTCGGGCAGGTCCTTCTCCATCAGTTTCATGCGGTCATAAACGGCGTTTGCAATGTTGATGTGGTTGGCACCCGGCTGCGGAGTCAAAGCCACACCCACCATAGGTATGCCGTTCATCTTCATGTAACTCTTTATGTCACGCGGGCTCAGCTCGGCCTGACCTACATCGCTAAAGCGGATAACCTTGGTGCCGTCATGCTTGATTACCAGGTTGTTGAACTCCTCGGTGGTGTGCATCTGGCCCAGGGTACGAATCTCAAGCTCGGTGGTGTTACCCTCAATCGTACCTGACGGCAGCTCCACGTTCTCGCGGTCCAGGGCGTTCTTAACGTCCATCGGGGTAATACCGTAACCCGACATCTTGACGGGATCAAGCCACAGGCGCATGCAGTAACGCTTCTCACCCCAGATCATCACGGAGCTTACATCCTGAATGGTCTGGAGCTGCTCCTTCACGACGAGGTCGGCCAGCTCACTCAGCTCCAGCAGCGAGCGCTTATCGGAGTGTAGGGCCACCATGATGATAGGCATAGCGTCGGCATCGGCCTTGGAAACGGTAGGGGGATCGCAGTCACGCGGCAGCATACGCTGGGCGCGCGAAACCTTGTCACGCACATCATTGGCGGCGGTCTCAAGGTCAACAGAGAGCTCAAACTCTACGGTTATACGGCTGCTTCCGTACTGGCTTACCGATGAGAGCGAGCGGATACCCGGAATACCGTTGATCTGCTGCTCAAGCGGCTCGGTAATCTGATTCTCAATAACCTCGGCGTTGGCTCCGGGGTAGGAGGCCGATACCGAGATGATGGGGTTATCAACTGAAGGGTACTCGCGCACACCCAGACTGGTGTAACCCACGATACCGAACAGTATTATAATCAACACCAGTACTGTTGCCAGCACCGGGCGTCGGATGCTAAGTTCAGAGATGTTCATCTTGGGGCGGGATTATTTCAGTTCAACCCTCATTCCGGTACGCAGCTGCATGGTGCCGCTGGTAATTACGGTATCGCCTATGTTAAGGCCGCTCAGCACCTGCACCATTGCATCGGTACGCAAACCCTTGCTGATTTCCTGAGGAATAGCCTTTCCGTTCTTGTACAGGAACACCTTGTCAATACCCATCTCGGATATGATTGCCTCGCTGGGAACAGCCATAGTGTTGTGGAAAGTGCGTGTGTTAAGGGTAACGCTCACGTATCGGCCCGGAACAAGCTTGCCGTCCTTGTTGTCATAAATGGCGCGTACCAGATAGGTGCGTGTGCCCTGATCGACCTTTGAGTTGGTGGCATAAACCTGTGCGGGGTAAACCTCGTCGCTGCCCTCGACCGTGAAGGTCAGCTTGGCGCCGTTCTGCAACACGCCGGCATAACGCTCGGGGATTGCAAACTCAACCTTGAGCTTCTCGGTGTTGGTAAGTGTGGCCACGTTGGTGTTGGGCGATGCATAAGCACCCACGCTCACCTGACGCAGGCCTATTATTCCGTCAAACGGGGCCTTCAGCTCGGTCTGGTCAAGCTTAGCCTTGCACTCCTCAATATCGGCCTGCAGCTTGTTGAAATTTGCCTCGGCCTCCTGATATGCCTCCTTACTTACGGCCTCCTTCTCGTAGAGCGCTTTCTGGCGGGCCAATCGGTCCTCGGTTGACTGATACTGGGCCTCAAGCTTCTTTAGCTGGGCCTGCAGAGGCGCATCGTTTATCTTGGCCAGAACCTGACCCTTCTTTACTTTGCTGCCCTCCTCAAAGAAAATATCGGTGATCTTGCCCGATGTCTCAAACGACAGATTGACCTCCTCGTTGGGGATAAGGCTTCCGCTGATGTTGATACCGTCCACCAGCTCGGTGGGCTGTATAATAACGTGGCGAACGAGTAAGGTTTGGCCTCCACGACCCAGCGCCGCTGCCGGTCCGCCCATTGCTCCGGGCATAGGTCCGTCAGGAATGTCTCTGTTTTTCTTGGGTTTGAAGCTGGTTATGCCCCATATTGTAAGGCCTATCACAATAATTGTCCCCAGCACATACTTGGTTATTTTGCTCATATTGGATTGAATGTAGTATTCTATAGATGCAAATGTACTAATTAGACATCTTCTACACGCGCGCGTGAAATCCCGTTAACGTTTTTTAAGTGCCAAAGGGGTCAGACCCCAATGGCACTCTTTTGGCACTTTTACTACACCTCGAAGTCCAGGCAGCTGCGCTGAACGGTGTATGGGCGGACTTTTGTATCGGCCACAGCCACATGGGCGGGATGCTTTGCGTACGCCTTCAGGGCATCGTAGCTCTCCAGCGTGCTGTCCAGCATCACGTCGGCGTTCGATGAATCCAGACGCCCGTCAATCTGCACCTTCACGTCAATCAGCCCGGGAACCTTTCCGACCAGTCCTTCAAGACCCTCCTTAATACCAGCCTTAACGGCCTTCTTCTCTACTTCCGATAACTCCGGATTCAATGTCCAGAGAATAATGTGCTTTACCATACTTAATCTGCTTTTCTGCAAAGATACTCAAAATGATACAAAAGGGGACAGGCCCCAATTGTATCATTTTACTGCCACGAGGCCGGCTATTGCGACGGCGGGGATGGCCAGGATCATGCCTATCAGCGCACCTTTGATGTGAAACCAGTAGTCGTGGTAATCGGCCGTCATATCTTCGGTGCCGGGAATTACAAAATGCTTGTCGTGACAGAACCAGATGCAGTCCAGCACGATTGCATCGAACCAGTTCACCACGCACCACAGCGCGTATGCCGTCAGCGTGCCGCTCCAGTAGGTGGTGCAGCCGTTCACATATCGGACCAGCAGACCCAGCAGCACGCCGAATATCACCAGAGCCACAATCTTCTTGGCGTAGAATGCCGTGCCGCCGGGCTTGTTGCTTGCATCCACCAGTCCCAGCTTGTCGCACCGCTCAATGATGGCGGGAGGGTAGTTGAAGACAGTCTTGATGGGGTACCTGGACATCAGGAACACAAACAGCGTGAACAGTGCGCACGCCACAATGGATTCAATAATGAAAGTCATAATGCAAAAGTAGTACAATTGGGGTCAGACCCCAATGGCACATTCTTCAAAAATGATACAAAAGGGGCCTGACCCCAATTGTACTATTTTTTGAGTTTTTTCCAGATGGCGGATTCAAGGAAGCCGGGGAGTAGGGCTATTATGGCCGGCAGCCAGAGGTTCAGCAGCGAGGGGCTTACAACGCGCCTGCCGTGGAACATTGCCCTCAGGGCTCGTCTAACCAGCCATTTGGGGGTGTGGACGAGTCCTGTTTTCAGGCCCCAGTTCATCATCCGGGAACTCATATTGTACAGCGGAGTTGCAATTGCGGCCGGGCAGACGGTGGTTACTCCTACGCCGTATGGTTTTAATTCAAAGGAGAGTGAACGGCCAAAACTTTTCAGGTAGGCCTTTGTGGCCGAATAGATGGTGATGCCGGGCGCGGGAATGCGTGCAGTCATGGATGATACTATCAGGATGTGTCCGCTGCCGCGCTCTTTCATGGCCAGTCCCATAAGCAGGCTCAGGCGGGTTACGGTTTGCACGTGGAGGTTGAGCATTGCCTGCACGCGATCCATATCGGCCTCCTGCAGCTCTTTGAAGAAGAACATTCCGGCGTTGTTGATCAGGACATCGGGCAGGATCTGCTGTGAGCGGCACCACGCGGCGAGCTCATCGGCCGATGTCGGTAGGGCAAGGTCCTGGTATCGGCCCTGCACACTGACGGGGAATAGGTTGGACAGCGTTTCAACCGCGCTGTCCAGCTCGTCCTGCCTGTTGCTCACCAGGATGAGGTCGTAGCCCTTTGCGGCGAGTTGTCGCGCGTACTCCAGGCCCATCCCGGAGCTGCCTCCTGTTATCAGTGCAATCATTTGTACTGAATTTCCAAAGTGGAGTAAGTGATCAAATAATTGATGTTTTTAGTATCCCAGGTCCTCGCCTACAAGCACCACAGTATGGCGGCCGTTTGGCGAGTTCCGCAAGAAATGTACGTAGTTGCAGATTGACTCCGGTGAGTTGCAGTTGTGGCAAACGCCGTCGATCTGGCACGGGGTCTTGATGCTGAATCGGGCCGCATTGGTGGGCGATGCCACGCTTCTGGCTCTGGCCAGAGCAGCCTCGATGTTCTGGGCGACCTTATTGAGGCCGATGACAAAGATGACCTTCTTGGGGCCCCAGGTGATGGCGGCCACGCGGTTGCCGGTGCCGTCTATGTTCACAATCACGCCATCTTCAGAAATGGCATTGGCGCTGGAGAGGTAGACATCGGCCGAAAACGCCTTCATGTACATGTCCAGTTTCTCCTGCGGGGTGTTGACCAGATCGCGGTCCAGCACCTGTAGCGTGCCGCGTTTTCTAAGATGATCGGGAATGCCCATGTCGCGCACGGTCATTGTTCCGCCCCATGTTACGCTGCTGCCGTCCGGGATGAGTTCAGATACTTTCCTGACTGCCTCCTGGGCCGATGCGCAATAGTGCGCCTCAATGTGGCGACGCTTCAGGTTTTTGATGATGGTCTGAGCCAGCCGCTCGTTCCTTTGTTCTTTGGGTGTCATATTTAAATCATTTTTGATAAACTCTTACGTAGTCGACTTCCATAGTGACGGGCAGGGCCGATTCATCGACGCCTTCCTGGCCGCCCCAGTCGCCGCCCCAGGCCAGATTCAGGATTATGTGGAAGGGGTAGTGGAACGGCCACTGGTCATGCTCCTCGCCAAGTACGGATTTGAGCAGATGCAGCTGCTCCTGACCGTCAACGTAGGTGATGATTTCATCTTCGGTCCATAAAAGGGAATACACGTGGAAATCACCCTCGGCCTTCTTGATGGTCATAGCATGGTTCTTGTGGGTGCCTTTGGTGTGGTTGTAGTCCTGGGTGTGGATGGATGATGATACCTCGTTGGGCGTGAATCCCACCTCTTCCATGATGTCTATCTCGCCGCAGCGGGGCCAGCCGTTGTTGGGCATACGGTTGGCGGCGGGCATCATCCAGAAGGCGGGCCAGGTGCCTTTGCCCTGAGGCAGTTTTATGCGGGCCTCAAAGTAGCCGTACTGCCAGCCGGTGCGGGCGTTGCCGTTCAGGCGGCCCGAGTATACTTTATCGTTCTCCTTGAAGCAGTTTATGCGCAGGGTGCCGTCCTTGACTTCGGTCACGGGAGTGCCATCGGGCGTTACGTGATTCACGTAGTTCTGGAGCTCGTGATTTACCATTCCCTGGCGCATTACCACGTGTGTCCACTTGGCGGCATCGGGCTGGTCGCCCTCATTGAATTCGTCCTGCCACACCAGTTCGTAGCCTTTGGGAACGTAACTTTTGGCGCGTTTACACTGGGCCGATGTCATCGGCAGTAACGCTATTGCTGCAATCAAAAGGATCCTTCTCATAATAATCAGGTCAGTTGTTTCCTGCAAAGATAAAAAAAGAGCCAAAGGGGTCAGACCCCAATGGTATCATTTTTGGTTTTTTGCTATCTTTGTTGCCAGCAACTAACCTTTAGATATTTATAAAATGAGGACTAAAAAGTTTTTTTTGTGGGCATTGTTATTGATGCCTCTGTTTATTGCGTGTGATAACGAAGAGGGTCTTGATGGCGACGGTGCCGATTCGATGGACCAGTTGATAGGTACTTGGGGTATTAAGGATGACGCGGCCAGACCTTATAATGAGAGGTCAATCGTTTTGCAGAAGGACGGCAAATATACCGTCAGTGATATCTGGTATTTCTATACTAACGGCAACGTGCAGTATATGAGTGAGGAATTCAAGACAGAAGGAACCTACAAGTTTGAGGGAGGCAAGCTGAATATTTTGACAGGTGAGACCTTATACAGAGAGGGAACCTTAAATGATCGTACCGGTGTGTACGTCATTAGTGATTGGACGCCTATGAGCGAAGACGAAGACGGTAAATTTGAGCCCAGTGAAATCTCTGTAAGTCTCAAACTTGGCGGATCTCTGCTGGTTTTGAGTCAGGAAGGTGTTTCTAACCAGGCTTTCTTCATTAAGGAGGGGACTAAGATGTCAAGTGACAAATCGGCCCTGAAGGGTACATGGTTGGCTACGGCCGATTATCATAAGACGACTTATACGTATGCAGTTAAGTTTGATGCCGATAGCCTTGATTACGTAGATTCATACTGGGAAGACAGATACATCGCCGCGTATGATTTCAAGGATGGCTACGTCACTCCTTCTTTATGCGTGTGTTATGGCTGGAACATTGATGACGATGAAGATGAAGAATTCAATATGTCCGATCCTTTTGACAACGAATGGGAAAAGTATGATGACGATGATTATTACTTTGGCTCCTTCCCGTTTATCGTTGACGGCAAAACTGCCTACGCTTGGGTTGACTCCGAGTTTCTGACTTTCAAGAAAAAATGAGCAAAAAGGTGCCAAACGGAACCGTCCCCTTTGGCACCTTTTTTTTACCTTTGAGTCCGATAAAACCAATTTTATGAAAAGAATCCTTTTGCTTGCGGTGTTTGCCGTATCATTCCTTTGCCAGATCAGTGCTGAGTCACAGGTTTATGAGATCAAGTCGCCCGATAAGAAGATATGTTTCAGCTTCAAGGTCGATGACAGCCAGCAGTTTGTCTATAAGGTTGCTGTGGCCGGCAAGGATGTTATTGACTGGTCTGTGACCGGATACTCATTAAGTGCCGATGAAGCGCCTATAAAGTTGTCCAGTATCAATACCAAAACTTCAAAGCCCGAGGAGCAGAAGGCCCAATACTTCCCGGTTTGGGGAAAGCGTAAGGTTGTGGATGATGTCTACAACAAATGGTTCGTTTTCTTTAACCCAACACAACCGTCGTCATGCGTGTCATGCATTGAGATACGTGTATATAATGACGGTGTAGCATTCCTGTACTCACTGATAGATGAGGAATCATATCCAGTTTATGAGCATACCGAATTCAATTTCGCGGCCGATTATACCGCGTGGTACTACAACGGCGAGCGCCATAACATAGGCCCCGAGAAGTTGTCCGATGCAAACGGCGAGCGTCTGCCCCTTATGACCATAAAGGCGGCCGATGACCTGTACCTTGCGTTACATGAGGCTAATCTGGATGCTAATGGCTGGCCTATGCGTCTGCGCTCTGAGGCAGG